>Ga0206921_10209_pt1 | contig 15883 bp, 8 predicted proteins | sample Alteio_BWOrgHeat_66_FD_152930 | JGI IMG/M metagenome (GOLD analysis project Ga0206921, IMG submission 152930) | Enriched cells from forest soil in Barre Woods Harvard Forest LTER site, Petersham, Massachusetts, United States -... | ecosystem: Environmental > Terrestrial > Soil > Temperate forest >...
TAAAGCATTTGTAATGCCCGGGCGATACAATCGCAAAACCATTTTAAACACTCGTCACAGACGAACGCAATACATGAGACAAAAATTTGAATATTTTGAAACGAACATTGGGAAGATCATATACTTTGGTCTATTAGCAGTCGTCCCCGTGCTTATTATTATACTTTTTATTATACTTTTTGTTTATGATGTAGTTTGGGGACCTACTTTTAATCAAGTAATGACAAAAGAATACTCTTCAGAAACAGTACATGGCGTTGTGAATAGTTTATTTGATGATGTCCCAAACCACGATATACGAACAGCGATATTGACTAATAAAACGATATTGAGGTTGGAGATTCTTTAACTAAAGATACTGGCTCATTTCTTTTAAATGTGTATAAAAAGAATGGTAAAAAAGTAGTCCTCGACTATAAACCACTGATTCCAACGAAATAATTCCGAAATAGCGCACTCGTTCTGCGTATGCTTCATAACGCAGCTTCCTGATTCTTGAATCTTAATTCCTGACTCTTAACAACTACTCCTCCGTATCATCAATCACCAGCATACTCCAACCTTTGCTGCCGGCGTTGCTGAGTTGCTTTTTCTTATCGTCCATGATCTTCTTGATGCGGGTGCTGTAGGCCCAGCAGGTGCTTTGCCGTATGGCTACAATTTCTGATAATTTATGTGATGATATTTTTCCTTTGGTGGAGTACATCAAAAATATCATGTAGAATGCCTTATTGATAGGTATACGGGTGTTCTGCAATATGGTATAAGCAATTACAGATTCCTCGTAACCGCATTTGGAGCAACGGCGACTATATGGCAAGTGCCCGTTGCCATAGTGCGTATTACCGCATTTACGGCAGGTATAGCCTTTTTCCCATTTCAGGTCGGACAGGAATTTGAAACAGGTTTCGCGGTCGGGGTAAATCTTGCTGAACTCCTCAAAATCCACCGCTGCCGACATTACACGATCATGCGTAACCTTTTCGATATTGGTATGCAGGGTGATGTTATCATTCTCCAGCAACACGTTTATACGTGAAATTTCCTCGGCCTGTTCCTTGAGCAGTATGTTAACAGATTTTAGTTCCTCATTCTGCTCCTCAATAACCTGCGATTTTTCAACCAGTTCATGGGTCCGGGCGCGAACCTGTTCTTCCAGGTGCTTGTTCAGGTTATCCTTCAGCTCTTCGTTCTGCTTCATCTGCCTGATGATGCGGCGCTGTGCATAGTCCTTTTTCTTTTTCAGGATCCGCACTTTTTCAGCTATCGCGAATGAGATGAAGAGCATCTCCATTATAAAACAAAAACTGAGGCTATAATGTGTTAACGGACCAAAACCCAGCCACGCTCTTGATTCTAAAATCTTTATAATAAAGCCCAGGAACAGGAAGCTATAGCCAACAACAAAAAAGCGTGCCGGCCAGTAACCTTTATTCAGCACATAATAACCTGTATAGCAAGCCAGCAACAGCGGAATAAACTCTATTATACGATAATTAAACCAGGCGTTATTTACTGTTAAACACAAAATAAAGAATATAGTACGCAGGGCTATAACCACCCATATTAAGCGGTTAAGCGTTGGTGCTTTAGCCTTTACATACAACAGACTCTTGGTAAATAGCATACCAAAAACACTGGCGAAAAACAGAGCCACACCGTAGGCATATTGGTTCCATACAGGTGAGTTTGGCCATAGATACTGGTAGGCAATACCATCGGTGCACATTTCATACATGCCGATGCTGAGGTTGTATAAAATGTAATATAAATACTGTATTTGCCTGATGGCAAAAAACATCATGAGGTTGTACAGGCCAAATACCAGCAACATACCATAAAAGACGCCGAAAAAGAAATACTCGTCCAGCGCGTAATGGATAAACCAGTTAACCGACTTTAATACGACAATAACGTTTGATGGCTGGTGCGACCGTATACGGATATAATATGTATGTACGCCATACAGCTCATTATCAATATTTACGCTGAAATTTTTATGCTGATACAAGCGGTTGGTAAATGGATGACTACTACCAAATCTGGATATAGTGAAGCCATTATTTACATTAGGCGAATAAACCGTTATATCATCAATAGTTTGATCATAAAACTCCAGCAGCCAATTGTTCTGCGTTGGCTTATTATGATTTATGGTTATCCGGCACCAATAAGTAGTATGTGCATCGTGTGTTGTTGGATATAAACCACTGATAAGAAATTGGGATGCAATTGCAGGGCTGCGGATCTGATCAAATGTTAATTTGCCGCTCGCATCCTCAAAGTGTAAAATCTCATCGTAGCCAAATGGGTGGTGCGTGCTGGTGTCATTAAGTGTAACTGCCTTTTGCGCAAAAGCCTGCATGACTGTGCTGCACAAAAATATAACACCAACAAATAGTAGTTTCAGTAACCGTTTTATCATACTTAAAAATCACACTATGCCCTACTCAGATACAAACTTTCGCCCGGAAAATAATTGGTTTTTATATTAGCGTTAACAATTATAATTGTTAATGCTAATATATTAAAGTTATACGTAAATATTACTTATTTGTTACCAAACCCAGGGCCTGTATATAACCATTATTTGGGGTGCAGTTTTCAAATTTACTATTCTCCAGCATTTCGTATAAGGCCTGTTTAACCTGTGCACGGTTTGTTGGGGCAGCTTTGCGGATATCCTCAAAGCTAATGCGCTGTTTCTCTGTATAGTTTATAATGGTATCATAAGCCATAGGCTTTTTGAAGGTGATAATACCGCTTACGTTATCCATCTTTTTGTATGGCCAGTAGGTCCAGCCAATATTATTGGCTTCAAGCAATTTACGGAAGTCGCCTACCCATTGATCCTTGTTCTCACCCGTTTCGCCGCAATAGATTGGCACATTGTATTTATCCCTGAAATCGATATATTCCTGTATTACATCCTTTGTAGTTGGCGTCCAGTATTTGTGGAAGGTATAAACCAGCTTTGAATCAAACGGAGGGCCGAACATGTGCATGTTACTGTCCCACTGCGCGCCACCGAGAATGATCAGGTGATTTTTATCTACTGTGCGTACCGCTTTGGTTAGCTCTTTGTAAAATGGTTCCAGGTATGGGTTTAATTCTTCCTTATTAAAATAGTGCGCGATAGGTTCGTTCAGCAGATCGTAACCCAATATGGCGGTTTCATTTTTATAGTGCTCGGCTATCCTTGTCCATATTTGTATGGTTTGCTGCCTGCTGCCCTCATTTTGGAACAGGAACGGGTATCCGTAGCCATCATCAATATTATCACCTGTCTGGCCTCCCGGTGCGCTGTGCATATCTAAAATAACATATATGCCTTCGGCTTTACACCAGCCTATTAGCCTGTCGAGCAATTCAAAGCCACGGTTCGGATTATTTTCGCCCAGGTAATCCTCATTAGTAAAAAGGCGGTAGCTAAAAGGCACGCGCAGGGTATTCATACCGCTGGTTTTCATAAAATGAATATCAGCCTGTGTCATGTATGTATCCAGGTATTTTTTCCAGAATATTTTGGTTTCATCAGGCCCTATCAGCTCCATGAAAGCCTGGTTAATGAGCTTTGGCGAGTTGATTTTGGTAAACTTAAACATATAGCCTTCGGGTATAAGCCAGTTACCAACATTGGTACCTTTCATTAAAAAGGGCTGGCCATCAGTCCCGATGATTTCTTTGCCTTTTACAGATATAAACTTTGCTGATTGTGCATTTGATATAACCGGGAATACAGCCAGAACGGTCATTATTATAAACAAACACTTTTTCATGAGTATGTGATAATTAAGGGAATTTAATCTTAAACTTTGTAATTAATTTGCCTGTAACTTATTATATTTTTTCAGATAATTTACTACTGCCTGCGTTGCATCACTATAAATAGCTATATGGTGGGTACGCACTGTGTAAGGTGCTGCCCTGCCCTTTTCGCCAGCTTGCACAGTAATTATATTTGATGGCCGGGCAGGCATATGGCAATCAATGCAATTGCTTTTTATAATGCCGCCGATAGCATCAGCCATTTTACAAAAATTATGATTCTCGGTTTTATGGCAGTTCATACATTTTTGCGAATACATGGCCAGCTGATCTCTTTCGTTATTATGCACATTGTGGCAGGTTGCGCAATCCATATTACTTTTAATAAAGCATTTGCTGCTGGCCAATAACTGGTTCTGGTTGCCATGCACATCAAGCTTGGTTGAATCAACCGGGGGCATGTAGTATGACAGCTCCTTAAACCTGGCAAGGTTATCACCGGGCTTAAATGCAAATATGGGCCCTATAATACGGCTCTTGTTACCAGAGTGGCAAACAGCGCACATATCCAGTTTTTGAGCACGTGTTAACGACACATAGGTGGCTATATACCTCGCCTTTTTTTCTTCGGGATAGGCTAAATGATAGTTAACATGGTTGGCGGCAGGCCCATGGCAACGTTCGCAATCAATACCTAAAACCAGCGAATTTTTATCATAAGCAATAGTGCGGTTAAGGCTTTGATCCTGACCCGGCAATGCTTTGATGTAAGAGCTGTGGCATTCAAAACAACGTGTGCCAATCATCCGGGTATAATCAACATTTGTAGTATCAAACCCGGGACTATCTGTCCAGCTGTTTAAAGCTTTAAAATACGATATAGGTAGCTGGAACATTTCATTGCCATGCCAGTATAAGTAGCTTTCGGCTTTTACACTGCCAAAGGTAATATCAAAACGCTCAGATCTTATTTGTTTACCTTTAAAATAGGCAACCTGGTACATGCCATCGCTGCGTTTTTCCATAACAACTTTCAGGTCCTTATTAAAAACATATTCGTTACTGCCATGATCAAAGCTGCCATGTACATTATCAGGAGTTGATAGGCTGGTAGCCGAAAAATGTGCGGTATGCAGATAATTATCATACACCTCCTTATGGCACTGGATACAGGTTTTTGAACCGGCGAAAATTTCTCCCCGCGGATCAGGCTTTGTAGTGTTTGAAGTAAGACATTGCGAAAAAATAACAACAAGCGGAACTAAAAAAACTAATACTAAAAATAAATTCCTCTTACTTTTCATCAGTATCATTAATAAACATCAGCAACAAATTATCATGAGCAGGCTTTGCGACCTGCTCATGTATATGTTATTGAACAATAAGCGTTGTAATTGAATGCGGTAAACTGGTTGTATTAGCTGCCATACCCTTTATCCAAAGGTTATACGGCAGCGTTTCATCCGTCAAATTTAATACAATTACAACAAGCTTGTTATCTTTATTAACAAAAGCTGTAGTTAATAATTGATCTCTGTTTGATGAACTGATAATACGCTTAGCACCAGGGCGTACAAACTTTGAGAAATGACCTATGTAGTAATACGAATTCATGTACGTAAGCTTGCCTGTTTGTACGTTGGCATGTATTGGCGCATAGCAAAAGTTACCTACGTGATTAGGGCCGCCCTGCTCATCAAGCAAAATATTCCAGTCTGTCCAGCCTACAATACCGTTGTTAAAATCATTAACCATTGATTTTCCGTATACCTCACCCCACCTCCAGTCATCAATCCTGCTTAAGTCGAAACGCTCACTGCATCCTTCGGTAAACATCAGGTTTTTATTAGGAAAAGCTTCGTTAACCAGTTTCACGTTATCAAATACATCACGTACATACCAGTGAAAACCGGTACCCCAAACATACTTTGCTGCTTCAGGGTCTTCATATATAGTGCTTGCGCGTTGATATATCAAATCGCGGTTATGATCCCATATGATCAGTTTTTTATCGGCCATACCGTTGCTATGCAGGGTTGGGCCCAAATAATTTTTAATGAAATCGCGCTCGTCTTCAGCAGTATAAATACATGATTCCCATTTCTGGTTAGCCATTGGCTCATTTTGCACTGAAAGACCCCAGACAGGTATGCCTTCCTTTTCATAAGCTTTTATAAACTTAATGTAGAAGTTGGCCCAGGCCTGATCAAACTCAGGTTTTAATTTACCGCCATGCATCATGTCGTTATTTGTTTTCATCCATGCCGGTGGGCTCCATGGTGATGCAAACAGGGTTAATTTACCACCTGCTGCGGCAATAGCCGATTTTATAAATGGAATACGGTATTTTTTATCATGACCGATATCGAATGTTTTTAATGAGGCATCGTTATCAGCAACATAACTGTAGGTATCGCTTGAAAAATCGCAGCTTTGGATGTTCGTACGTGCCAGCGTATAGCCGATACCTGTTTGGGTATTATAATAAGCATTCAATATCTCCTTTTGCTTATCAGCAGGTAATTTGTAAAATGTTTCGGCCGATGCATCAGTTAAAGCACCACCTACACCTAAAACCGTCTGGAAGGTTTTTGAGGGATCCACAAAAATACAGGCCTCCGTTTCAACAGGCTGCGGGTGCGATTTGAAAGCCAGGGTTGCCGTACGTGTTATACGGTAATCTGTATTTTCGGCAGTGGTATATACTGCTACCGATTTACCTGTAGCCGCATATGTTTTAACTGTTTTATGAACTGTGCTTTGCGCTTTTAATAAAAAGGGGCACGCACTTAATAGTATTAGTGATAAAGTTTTTTTCATTTCCAATTTATACTGGTTTTGATTACAATTTTGTGTTTTAGTGTTTGTGCCGATTATAAAGTTCCCGTTCCTGTTAGCCTGATGTCTCTTGATGAACTACCAACAATAAAATCAAATACTCCCGGATCCATTTCCCATTGGTTTTTAACATCGTTGAAATATTTAAAGGCGTCCTCGTTTAAAGTAAGCGTAACTGTTTTTTCTTCGCCTGCCTGCAAGAATACTTTGTCAAAACCCTTTAATTCCTTTTCAGGTCTTGGCAGGTTCAATTTCTCTTGTTTAACATATAGCTGCGCAACTTCTGCCCCGGCTACTGCTCCTGTATTTTTTATTTTGAAAGTAACGGTAGCAGTTTTATCACCTGTTTGCACATGCAGATCGCTATACTTAAATGTGGTGTATGATAAGCCATAACCAAAAGCAAACTGCGGCTCAACTTTGTAGGTATCAAAATAGCGGTACCCTACATAAATATCATCAAAGTAGTTAACGGTAACGCCGTCGCCAGGGTACTGGCCTAATTTAATGGCGGGCGCATCTTCTAATTTTTTAGGGAAGCTAACCGGTAACTTACCTGATGGGTTTACCTGACCAAAAATGATCTTAGCCAGCGCGTTGCCACCTTCCATACCCGGGTACCATGCTTGTATAATGCCTTTCGCATCGCTAACCCATTGGGTTACATCTATAGGGCCGCCACCCATCAGCACAACAACTGTACGAGGGTTTGCTGCTAAAACAGCTTTTATCAATTCATTTTGCCCGAAAGGCATTTGCATGTCTGTCTTATCAAAGCCTTCAGTATCATAAGCATTGTCCGACCATACATTATAATCATAACCATGTGTCCAACCGCCTACTATTACAGCTACATCAGCCTTTGAAGCAGCTTGCACCGCTTGTTTTATCATATCCGCATCGGCACCTGCGCCCCTTGCGATGTTATAGCCTTTGGTATAAGTGATCTTTACTTTTTTACCTGCGATATTTTGCAGGCCCTGTAATGGCGTTACTTCAAAAAATGCTTTGATCTGCGAGCTTCCGCCGCCCATTGCCTGTTTCCTATCAGCATTATAACCTATTACGGCAATTGATTTAACATCCGATTTTAGTGGTAAAATATTGTCGTCGTTTTTTAGCAATACGATACCTTCTTCAGCAACTTTTTGCGCGGTTGCCTGGTGAGCTGCAGTATTGTATTCGCCTTTCATGCGTTTACCGCCGCCAAGCATGTTGGTTTTGTACATTACGTATAGCAAACGCCTAACTTTGTCATCAACAAGGCTTACCGGCATTTTACCTGTTTTAACCAGTGTAACAACAGTATCGCCCAAAAAGAATTTACCATAGTTTGGATGCGGACCCATGTCCAGATCAGTACCCATTTCAAGGTCGGTACCATTCCACATGGCTTGTGCTGTGCTATGTACAGCACCCCAGTCACTAATTACTGCACCTTTAAAACCCCATTCTTTTTTCAGTATCTGGTTTATCAGGTAGTTATTTTGTGTAGCCCACTGGCCCCTGAATTTATTGTATGAACCCATTAAGGTATAAACGCCACCCTCTTGTATAGCAGCTTTAAAACCGGGCAGGTAGATCTCTCTTAAAGCACGCTCGCTCATTTGCACATCAATTGAGCCGCGGTTGGTTTCCTGGTTATTACCGGCGAAGTGCTTTACGCATGCCGATATTCCCTGAGCCTGCACGCCTTTTATATAACCAACTACCATTTTTGATACCAGGTAAGGGTCTTCGCTCAGGTATTCAAAATTACGGCCGTTTAATGGTGAACGCATAATATTTATACCCGGGCCCAGGATCACATCCTTACCCCTGAAATTTGCTTCGCTGCCTAAAACTGAACCAAAAGCGAAACCTAATGCCGGGTTCCAGGTTGAGGCAAGGCAAATACCTGTTGGCAAATAGGTCCCGGAATCTAATACGCCTTTTTGCGCGCCCCATCCCCTGCCGTGCTCAAGGCGTACGCCATGCGGGCCATCAGAAGTTACCATCTCGGGGATACCCAAGCGCGGCACACCGCCCGAAGTAAATGAGGAACTGGCGTGGATCATGTTCACCTTTTCTTCAAGGGTCATTAATTTAATAAGGCTATCGCTTTTAAAAGCTATTTGCGCATCAGTATAAGCCGACTGCGCTTTTGCAGAAAAAATTGAAACAGAACAAATTATGTAGCAAAATATGGGGAATTTCAGTTTAGTATTCATTTAAGATCTGGATTTTATATTACCACACATATGTTGCTACGGCGCCGTAGTTCAAAGTACTGGTTACTGTTTTTGAGTTAAATTTAATATTGAATGTTTGTGAACCGTTAGTATTGTTTAACACAATAAGCACCTTGGTGCCATCGGTGTTTTTAAAAGCCACGTTTGGCAATGTAGTTGAAGCGTCAGATGCTATACGCACTGCGCCCGGCCTTACAAATTTTGATGCATGCGCAATAATGTAATAAGAAACATTGCGCGATACGGATGTGCTGCTGTTTACTGTTATAGCACCCTGGCAACTGGTACAGCCACCGGTGGTATGAGGCCCATAGTTTGGATCGGAGGCAAGGTTCCACTCTATTACATTGCGGCTCCAGTTACGGGTAGCGCCAACAATAAGGTTATTAACATGCCACGACAAATCGCCGCTAAATGAGCCTGTGCCAAAGGTGGCTTGCTCAGTAAAGTAAATATTTTTATTAGGGAACGCAGTATGTACAGGCGTAAGCGCTGAAATATCACCTGCATATAAGTGAAAGGCAGAGCCATCTACATACTTATTTGCAGTTTGATCATTTAAAACATAAACGGGGTAATCCGGACGATCACAGTTATGATCGTAGCAGATTATTTTGGTTGCTACCCCTGCCGCCTGGAAAGCCGGACCTAAATAACTGCCAATAAATTTGGCTTCTGCAGTATCCTGCATAACCATAGCCGGATTGTTTGAAGGGTTTAAAGGTTCATTCTGAGGGGTAATGGCATCAATAGTTATTCCCTGGGCAGCCATTGCCTGTATGTATTTCACAAAATAGTTAGCGTAAGTGCTGTAATACTGTGGCAGCAAGCTACCGCCTGAAAGGCTGTTATTGGTTTTCATCCATGCAGGTGCGCTCCATGGGCATGCAAGGATCTTTATATTAGGATTTATAGCAATTATCTTTTTTAAGGTGGGTATCAGATCGGTTTTTTCCATATCGATACTAAACTGTTGCAGGTTAACATCTGTTGAGCCGCTTGCCACATCATCATAAGTAAATGGGGAGGCGCTCATGTCTGATGCACCTATGGTTAAGCGTATATAGCTTATGCCGATGCTGGTGCTATCGGTTGAGAAAAGTTCGTTTATTATTGAGCTGTTTACTGTTGAGCTTAGGCTATTTATTACCTGGGCGCTACCGCCGGTAAGTGCAAAACCAAACCCATCAATAGTTTGATAAGTAGTTGTTGTATCAACATTAATAGTTGTATTTGAATTTGCAACGCTGGTAAATAGCAAGCTAATATTTTGCTTATCAAGCAATTGCGTTTTATCCTGTGTGGTTAACCACATTTTAACATCGGTTTTAACCGGTGTTCCCGTGTTTACAGGTGGAGGGGTTACTGTACTACCGCCGCCTGTAACTGTTTTTTTACTACAGCTTTGCAGCGTAAGTGTTAAGCCAACCAGTATTATTGTAATAACCGGAATTCGTATGATTTTCATGAGTATTATTTTCTTTTTCACTATCACGTACACTTAAATTATTTAGCAGGAGCTCCCATGGCGAAAAAATGCACATAGTCAATTTTCATTGAGGTTGGAAATGCGGTATCATCTACCCCATCAATACCACCCCAGGATCCGCCTACGGCAATATTCATTAAAAGGTGAAATTTTTGATTATATGGCCAGGTGGGTGAACCTTTCCCGTCATTAACATAAGTGAAAACCAATTGATTATCATAATACCCTCTGATGGCATATGGTGTCCAGTCTTCACGATATAAATGGTATGCTGTTGAAGCAGTTGGAATGTTCATGGTACTGGTTTTGGCATTACCGGCAAAATAAGTTGCATTATGCGCGCTAAAATGCACGTTGTTAGGATCGTACCCAACCATTTCCATAATATCAACTTCGCCTGAGTTTGGCCAGGGACCATATATGTAATCATCAGGCAGCATCCATATAGCGGGCCAAGTGCCTTTTCCTGAAGGAAGCATTGCTTTTACTTCAATACGGCCATAAGTTATTGAGCCCTTTGAAACTATCCTTGTTGATGTATAACTTTCGCCACCTAAATATTGCTTTTTTGCTGTAATAGTTAATACGCCATTACCAACACTAACATTTCCTAATGAATCGGTATAATCTTCAAGCTCGGCATTTCCCCAACCGCCACCGCCCAGGTCATATTTCCATTTGGTTGTATCGGGAGTACCTGTATTGGTAAATTCATCAGACCATACAGGTGTGGTACCAAATGTCCAGTTACTATCAACCGGTGCCTGGGGTATATAAACATATGGTTTCGCATCGTTACTTTTTCCACCACACGATGCCAGCAAAGCGGCACACATCAATCCCACTAACCATACATTAATATTATATCTCATGCGTATTGGTTTCTTATAAAAGCTGCCGGCATTACCCGGCAGCTTTATAAATAATTATAAAAAATTAGTTTGCGTAACCTGGGTTCTGAACCAGTTTGGTTGCGCTAAGGTCCGTAAGCGGGATAGGTAAAAGTTCATTTTTACCAGCCTGGAAACCTTTGAATGATAGTACCGTTGGAGCATCACCCCATCTTACAAGGTCAAACCAGCGATGCCCTTCTGTTGCCAGCTCTAAACGACGCTCATTTTTAATAGTTGTCATGCTTACCGGAACTGATGCTAAACCAACCCTTGCACGAACAGCATCAAGTAATGCCTGTGCACGTGCGGTGCCACCACTACCCATAACCAATGCTTCAGCTTCCATCAGGTAAGTATCAGCCAAACGTATCTCAATGTAATCATTAGGATAGTTTAACTCTACAGCTCCCTGTGTTGCTTTGTACTTGGTTAACGGAGCATATTTTAACAGGAAGAAACCAGTGTTTTGGTAGCTTGCCTGATAAGATGATTTTTCAGCAGCTACAAGGCTATCCATATCTAAAACTGTATAACCATATCTTGGGTCACCTTTCAACGCGTCATGTAATTGCTTGGTAACAGGGTTAAAACCCCATCCACCTGCATAAGTGGCATCGCCAAAGTTACGCGGGCCTACCATTTGGACATACACGTTACCTTTAAAGGTATTCCAGTTGCTCCAGGTATAAGCCTGTGAAGCTGTACGGGTTATTTCAAATACAGACTCGGTGTTAAATTTGTTAGCAGGGCTGAATATTGCACCGAAGTTAGCCATTAAGTGGTAACCATAAACCGGAGTTGTGCCACCTGGCGTACCATTAATAATTGCAAATTCAGTTGCTGCCTGAGCCCATTTTTGCTCGTATAAATATACTTTGCCTAATAAAGCTATAGCAGCGCCTTGTGTAACGCGGCCCTCTTCGGTTGCTACAACAGTTGCAGGCAAGTTAGGGATAGCAGCTGTTAAGTCGGCTTCAATTTGCGCGTAAACGTCGGCCGGTTTAGCTTGTACCTGGTTATAGATATCAGCCTGTGCAAGTGGTTTTAATATTAACGGTACATTTTTAAATAACCTTTCCAGATCAAAGTAATAATGTGCACGTAAGAACTGTGCCTCAGCAGTGTATCTTTTCTTAAGCGCGTCGCTTAAGCCCGGTACACCCGGAAGTTCGGCTATAATTGTGTTAGCACGGCTTACGCCTAAGTAGTTAATTGGCCAAAATCCCTGTTGCGGTCCGGCTGCCGAAGTTAACTGGTAATTGTTCCATAATTGCCAGTCGTTTGTATCATTTGGACCACCGCCACCTGCATAACAATCATCAGATGCTGAATTTAATGGACCTAATACATCAGTGTATGTTCCATCCAAACCACCGGTTTCAGTAGTTAAGGGATCATAAGCTGCTGCCAAGCCGGCGAAAGCCTGGTCAGGTGTTTGGTAATAATCTGACTCCGCGAACTCCCCTTTGGGATTCACCTGGAGGAACGATTTCTTGCAGGAGGTAAGTACGCCAATCCCCAGCAAAAACACCGTTGTGTACTTGATATAATTTTTTTTCATAATGTAATATTTTTAATAATTCAATAATTATAAAGTAACATCTACACCAACCCTAAATGTGCGGGCAGTTGGGTATACACCCTGATCAACACCAACGGTATTTTTATCACCACCTGCAAACTCAGGATCGAAGCCATTATATTTTGTTATGGTAAACAGGTTATCGCCTGCCACATATATACGCAACTTACTGATATCCAGTTTACTATTAACTGACTTTGGCAAAGTATAACCAAATTGCAATGATTTTAAGCGCAGATAAGCACCACTTTGTAAAAAGTAGCTGGATGGGCTTGTGTGATTACCATTTGGATCGGCATCGGTTAATCTTGGAACGCTAGTGTTAGTATTGGTTGGAGTCCACGCGTCTAATGCTGAAATTGGATAGTTAGCTGTGTTTATATCTAAACGACGATATTCCTGGAATACTTTGTTACCCCAAACACCCTGACCGAATAAGCTCATGTCAAATTGTTTGTAGTTTGCGCTAAATGAAAAGCCATATGTCCAGCTTGGTTGCGGGTTACCTAAGTAGGTACGATCTTTTGGACCGATTGTACCCGGGCCGCCAAGGTTTGCAAATTTTAAATCACCAGGTTTTGCATTAGGCTGGAAGACATTGCCCTGAGAATCTTTGTAATTATTAACCTCAGCTTGTGATTGGAATATACCTAACACTTTGTAACCGTAAAACTCATCAAATGGTTGGCCAACAGCTAAACGTTGTATTTGTGAAGGATTACCACCTTGCCAGCTGCCTTCATTGATGTACGGTAGTACACTGATGCTGGTAACTTCATTGTGGTTATATGCTATATTACCGCCAAAGTTTAAGTTAAATTGACCTACTTTTTTGTTATAGCCTAATTGAAGCTCAATACCTTTGTTGGTGATACCACCGGCATTTGAGAATGGAGGATTAGCAACACCTGCATAAGCCGGAAGTGGTACCTGCATTAACAAACCATCAGATACTTTTTTGTAAACATCCAGGGTCACCGTTAAATCATGGAATAATATCGCATCCAGGGCTATGTCTGTAGATTTATCTCTTTCCCATTGCAGGTTAGGATTGGCAAGTGTTTGCGGGCCGTAACCTGTATATAATACCTGGCCACCATTTGAACCGAATACATAGCTGCCGATACCACTAACAATAGGTGAATACTGGAATGTTCCTAAGGCTAATTCATTACCCAATACACCATATGATGCACGAAGTTTCAACAGATCAACAAAGGTATTTTTTGGGAACCAGTCTTCTTTAGAAGCTACCCAGCCTACTGACGCTGAAGGGAATGTACCATAAACGTGGTTTTCACCAAATTTTGATGAACCGTCACGCCTGATCATACCCTGGAAAAGATATTTACCATCGTAGTCATAAGTTATACGGCCAAAAAGAGAAGCTAATGTTTGAGGCTGATTATCAGAAGCACTACCTAAACGGTTAGCTTGCGCTAAAGGAAAATTGAAAGAAGCATCCTGGTATGAAGAAATAGGTTCGCCCAGGTAAGTTACTGAAGAACCATAGCCACTTTCCTGCTCAGCACTTGTTCCAGCTAAAATTGAAAAGTTATGTTTACCTATTGAACGAGTATAGGTGGCAGTATTATCCCAGTTCCATTCAAGGCCCTGGTTCATCTGGCGGTTTTGAGAGTTATTTACAAGGCTGCTTGTACTTGAGTTTAAGTAATATAGCGGCGTAAATTGCTCAGTACCATAAAATGCTTGTTTACCGGCAATTTCAGTTTTAATAGAAAGGCCTTTGATTGGCTCAATTGATAAGAACACATCACCAAATAAATTATGTGACCAGTTATAGTTACCATTTTGCAATTGTGCCTGTGCCAATGGATTAACAATTTCCTGACCTACATAGTTAGAAATACCGTAAGGTAAACCCTGAGCATTTCTTAAAAGAAAAGCCGAGTTAGTGTTATAAATGGCGGCATTGGGCTGCGCATTGATATCACTAACCGTTACAGGTGTAATCGGATCAAGGTTTATAGCATCTGCTAACGGACCACCGAATACGCTGTTTGTATTGAAGAAAGTAGTACTGCGGGTATAAGCATAGTTAAAGTTCTCACCGAAAGTAAGATACTTTTTAGGCTTGAAAGTACTGTTCAATCTTAGGTTAAATCTTTTGTAATCAGAGCTATTCGGCATTACTATACCTTTTTGATCAAGGTAGCCTAATGAAGCATAGTAAGTTGCTTTATCGGTACCGCCGCTAACCGAAAGGTTATTTTGCATGATAGGGGCATGACCAAAAATCTCATTTTGCCAGTTGGTACCGGTACCAAATTGAGATGGGTTAGCAAATGGAGCGGTGCCACCATCATTGGTAACGGCTTCGTTCCTTAACTGAGCATATTGAGTTGCATTTGGAAGATCAAGTTTTTTAGTAACCGACTGTGTACCATAGTAAAAGTCATAAGTGATCTTTGGTTCGCCTGCTTTTCCTTTTTTGGTGGTGATCAATATAACACCGTTTGATGAACGTGAACCGTAAATGGCTGCCGATGCATCTTTCAATACCTGTATTGATTCGATATCATTAGGGTTGATAGCATCATAACCACCGTTATCCCAGATCTGACCATCAACTACATACAGCGGGCTGCTATTAGTTAAAGAGTTTTGACCACGAATAATTATGTTAGGTGCAGAACCCGGCGAGCCTGAACTTTGCGTAACCAAAACACCTGCCGCGCGGCCTTCAAGGGCATCGTCAACACGTGTAACCTGCTGGTCTTTCAAATCAGCGGCACTAACGCTTGAAATAGCACCGGTAACGGTGGCTTTCTTTTGCGTACCGTAACCAATAACCACAACCTCATTAAGTCCGGTTGTGTTATCTTCTAAACTAACGTTAACTGCGCTACGGCCATTAACCGCAACATCCTTGGCATTGTAGCCAATAAATGAAAAGCTTATTGTGCCATTTGAAGGAGATTTTATTGAATAACCACCGTTAGCATCAGTAACTGTGCCCTCCTGGGTTCCCTTTAATTTTACTGTAACCCCTGGCAAAGGTGCTCCTGTTTTGTCGCTTACCGTACCTTTCACGGTAATGTTCTGCGCAAAGGCAAATGAC
>Ga0206921_10210_pt1 | contig 15859 bp, 8 predicted proteins | sample Alteio_BWOrgHeat_66_FD_152930 | JGI IMG/M metagenome (GOLD analysis project Ga0206921, IMG submission 152930) | Enriched cells from forest soil in Barre Woods Harvard Forest LTER site, Petersham, Massachusetts, United States -... | ecosystem: Environmental > Terrestrial > Soil > Temperate forest >...
TAAATGGAGGAGGGCAGGGCACTCAGGCTAATATTACGCTTTCCAGTGCTAACACATCAGGTACGTTTACCGCAACCAATAGCATCACAATGTCTCCGCCTTTCTCCGTAGCGGCTGGTGCAACATTTACTGCACAGATTGCGGGTTATTTACAAAGTATAAATTATACTTATAACGAGCGTGGCTGGATGTTGACCAACACCGCACAATTGTTCCAGGAGTTTCTGCAGTATAATACCAATATCCTTTCGGGCTTTACGCCAACACTACAGTATAATGGCAACATTGCAACGACGAGTTGGGGCACATCAGCCTCGCCGAATTCACTCGGGACGACGGTTTATGCTTATGACCCGCTTAACCGTTTAATGTCGGGAATCTGCAGTACCGGTAATACCGAAAACAGTATTGCCTATGACAATATGGGTAATATCACTGCTTTGAACCGTTACCAGGGCAGTGCCAATACGCTGATTGACCAGTTAGGATATAACTATAAAAATAGCTCCGGCATCTATTCCGGCCAAGTGCAGAGTGTGGCAGATGCCACGACCAATAATACCGGCCTGTCGCAGGGAACGACCAATTATATCTATGACCTGAACGGCAATCAGGCCTCAGCTACCAATACAGCCGTTAGCACGCAGAACAAAAGCGTCAGTTATAATATGCTGAACCTGCCGCAGGTATATACCCTGCCCACCGGAACGGTGACTTTTACTTATGATGCCGATGGCGCCAAGCTGCGGAAAGTTTCGGTGATCAATGGGACGACCACGACCGAGGATTACATCAGCGGGATACAGTACACAACAGGTGGTGCCATAGACTTTATACAAACGGAAGAAGGAAGGGTACTGAACAGCGGGGGCAATTATCATTATGAATACAGCCTGACTGATCATTTAGGAAATGCACGGGTAGGTTTTGATGCGTATACAGGTACAGCCATTCCAACCCAGACGGATGACTATTATCCTTTCGGCTTAGAAATCAACAGCGGCGTAACAAGTCCTAAAAATGAATATCTTTACAATAAAAAAGAGCTTCAGGAGGAGCTGGGGCAATACGATTATGGCGCAAGGTTTTATGATCCGGTAATAGCGAGGTGGAGCGTAATAGATGCTTATGCAGAGCATCCGGATCAGATTAATTTATCACCTTATGCTTATGTTGCAAATAACCCCATAGGTAAAACGGATCCTGATGGTAATTGTCCTTGCGGTGTGCTTTTGCAAGAACCGATTTCTACCTCTATTGCAGCTTACGAGGGACTTGCCTATTTAGGCACTGCTGTGCTGACTGCTGCTGGGTTATATGGATTACATGCAATTTTAACCAATGCTGGAACTCATTCTGTTATGCAGCAAGATGCTATTCCGCAGTCAATGCATGTAGAGCCAGCTAAAAGAGGCGCTAATAATGAAAAAACTAGAGACGCAGCAAAAACCGGACAAGAAGCACATAGACAAGAACAAGAAAAGTTACGCGAGCAGGGAGCGGAAACTGAAGTACCGATGACTTTACCAAAGACTGGTGACAAGGTGCGAAAAGACGCAGTTATGCCAGATGGGACGGCTGTTATTATTAAACCAAATACTGCTTCAGGGCAAAAATCTGCAAGGGCACGAGAAAAACTGATGGAAAAGAATGGGGTTAAAACGGAAACTAAATATTATGATCCAACCGATAAAAAGTATCAACCAGGATCGCCGTCATATATTGGACCTAAAAAGTAAGGACAATGAGGATAACTAAAAAGAAGCTAATAATAATAACTAAAGCTGGAATAGAAAATTTAGGTTATAAAGAAATTCAGGACACAATTACTGTAGCACAGGGATTATATATTAAGTTAATTGAAAATGGTTTATATCTAAGTATTGGTTTAACTATTTCAAGATATCATGATAGTATGTTCACTGCTTCATTTTATCTTTCTAAAACAACTAATTGGGCAACATATGGAGGAGATATACCGAAACAGTCATATCAAAGGGTAGGACATTTATTAACAAAGGAAGAACGTAATATACTTTTAGATGAGAAATATACTAAAGATGGAATAAATGACGCTTGGTGGAATGCGCAAAATCAGAAAGAAGTAAACAATTTTATAAAGACTTTAAATATTACAGAAAAACGATTCCTTAATCAAGCCAATTTAATGATTGATATTCAAAATAGTAAGGACGTAAACGAGTTAGGAAAGTTGGCAAAAATGGTGATACATAAAGTTGACCATGATAATATAGATAAATTCAATTATCAATTTATACCAAAAAAACCAATTGATAATATTCCAATTGAATGGTTTAAGGCAGCTGAAATAGTTATAAAGAGTGAAAATGCGGTTTTAAATATAAACACAGTTAAATTATTGGCGGCGGACGCATATAGACAACGGATACTTATCTCCCTCACTGGCGCAAGTTTGTGAGAATGGGTGAGTGAGTAAAGGCAACTTGTGCCTCACTTGGCAAATAAAAGCACAAAGCACGATAATAAATGAAGCTCGGTCAATACGTGCCGGGCTTTTGTTGTTTACTTCTTGTAAGCTATTCTTGTTTTAGCGTGTTGGATTAAGCCATCCAATGTGTAAAGGATATGCTCCTGATCTTCTGCTGGTAACTGTTGAATACTTAGAACCTTTTCGAGTAGATTTTGATCTACGTTAATGTCTGATCGACCAAGTACAAGATAATCTAATGATACTTTGAGTTCTTCCCCTCGCTGGCGCAAGTTTGTGGGCACAGCGAGTGAGTAAAGGCAACTTGTGCCCCGCTTAGCACATCAAAACGCAAAGCAAGATAATAAATGAAGCTCGGTCAATATGTACCGGGCTTTGTTTTTAATGTGCGTAAGCCTTGCCGGTCTTAGCGTCCCTGATAATGGCATTAGCCAGGAATATCAGTTTATCCTTAACGGATGGTTCTAATTACTTGCTCCTCTAGTTTGTAACTCGTGATTATAACATACTACACTGCATCATTAATATAACAAGACAATTTGGGCTTTTAATGAGTAAGGGTAAGCCGCCACCATCATCCTCAATCCAGAAATATAAGAGTTAAAGTCCTCATATCCTTGAACCGATGAATGAGGTAAGGAAACATTATTAAGAAGTATGGGCTTATAATAAGTCAGGATAGAATCACATTTTCCAATCTCCAATACTTTAATTTGCGACAGTTGGTAAAAGGGGGGTAAAGAACCCATTTTCATGAAGAAGTGTAGCAAGCTCAATAGTTGCAGAATCTCAATTCAGGATTTGAGCAGCCTCTATAAACAGTGAAAGTTCAATATCTTTGAATTGAACTTTATCACTTAACACTCCACTAACCTAACGCCTAATGACACAAGACATATATTGTATATTGATAATAACCAGACAGATATTACCACGTAAGTTTGTGATTGCAATCGACTTGGGACAACATAACCTATCCACAACGTATCCAGACGCTTTAAAAGATTATACATCTGAGGTTGATTCCATAAATTATATGTCATCACAAGGCTGGGATCTTGTGAGCAGTTATTGTAATCAGAACCTACTTGAGACAAGACATATGTTGAGAAAGAGGACTACCTTATAGTGCTAATTCAGACCTTTGACTACATGTATAAAGTAAGAAATCTCTTGTTTTCTGAATTAGCTTTCCTACACTTCCTAAGTCTATACTTATAAGCCTAGACTTTCTAATGAAGCGTCCAACAAGCGCACCACACACGTTTTCTAAATAGATGGTATATAATATACTAATTGAAATAAAAATGTGCGAGGCTTAAACACCAAAGTCTTTTAACAGTTTAGGCTTATAAGAGATAAGGATTCATGCTCCATTGAAACTCGACGGGTTCATTAATTATAAAAAGTTTGTAACTGTCTATATGGATTACAAGAATCGATAACATATTGGAAACTGGAATGGAGAGTAATCAATAATTATGCAAGCAAAGTTAGGACTGGTGCTTCTGAAGCGCATGAAAGACTACGGCATAAACCCACATGCCTTACACTACCTATTTATTCCGTTTCCTTTCTTGCTTGATCGCACTAAACCTGAGTTAGGCTTTATAATTATTTATTCACTTAATCAAAACTCTCATGAAGCACTTTTCATTTAATCCGACATAATATATATTTGTAACCCGATGTGTGTACGCTTTTGTGTACTACCGTCGACAAGGAAGTAATTAATAATTTAAGTTAACCCGGCTGAAAATGTGTAAAATCATAGTTAGCACACAGGAATCGATGATTATTAAGATAGAAGTGTTTCTTCGGGATGTAGCGTAGCCCGGTATCGCGCCAGCATGGGGTGCTGGAGGTCGGAAGTTCGAATCTTCTCATCCCGACTTGAAAAATCAAGGCCTTATGAAACAAATACATAAGGCCTTTCTTGCTGGGTCAAACATTCTTGGTAAGTTTTGTTATAGTTCAATTAACTGCCTGATTTTTGTTGTAACAGGATCCCTTAATTAGCTGTGATCATTTTAATTTCAGAAACTGTGATCATTGTAGTGGCGTGCTCTGGTAAAATTTCTATAGTCAGCTTGCCGTCATCAAAATCTTCTCTAAAATATTGCAGTTTAATCCACTGTGATTCGTTGTTTACTGTAAATGTACTTTTGCGCCCATCTATAACAATGGTTTCAGTTGTGGCCTTATTTGCCCTTATTTTCAGACTTACAAAACCGATGGAAGTGATGGCAGTGTGCAGTTCAAACTTAAGGGCATCCTTCTTATTATTGGTCCAGCCGGTTTGATGGTTTTTATTGTCATTAACAACATCACCCTGAAGCAGGTTCCAGGTAACATTGAATTTATTGGCCAGCAATTCATCAGCATCTTTATGCCATATACCTTCACCCGGAGCTGATTTGGTACCGGTCAGTAAATGAAATGCCGACTTATCTTCATTTTTCGAATTGATTTTTGTCGAATCTATTTTTGCCTGGTAAAACTTACTTTGCAGCCATTTTTCACTAAGCTCTTTAACAGGTTTAAAATTATCTGACCCGATGTAGTTCAATAAGCTCTGTCGCAATTGTTTTGCGGCTGGCCTATTATCCAAATCACTGGCTATATTGTAATCACAAACCAATATGCTGCCTTTGCCAAATTTTATTTCAAAGAGTGATGCCAGTTTTTTATTGGCATGAAAATCATCAATGGGTTGAACAATGGGATCGATATCCAGCGCTTCGCCATCTAAAATTGTTCCCCTCGAGTGGTCGCAAAGGTCTTGCCATTGCCAATCAAGCGTATTGGCAGTTGGGAACCCTTTTAGCGCAGGGTGATCATTTTTTATCAAAGCACTTAATGTTTGCGAACCCTCCCCCGGGAAGAATATGGTTGACCAAAATACCGGTAGAAATGCCGAATAATCTTTTTGTAAAGGATCACCCGCATCGCTTGCTATAAACAGCACTTTGTTTCCCTGCCGGGCCATTGTCATGGCATCGGTTAGGTTATTACATATTTTAACATTGCTGTTGTTATCAGGGGCAATAACGTCATCCGGGAAAACCCAGAAATTCCAGTTATTAGTATACTTTCCATCGGTTGTTGAAAGTACCAATGTATAGACTGCAGCACTATCAATGGCAGGGAATTTTATATTTACGGTTCCAAAATCCGCAAGTGTCCCCGGACTAAGATTACGGGTATTAAATTTACCCGATACAATAACATGCTTATTGTTTTTAGCAACTAATTCCCATTGTAAACCTGTTTTTAAAGCAGTTTGTGTATTGCAGGCTAACTGAAAAGATACTTTCAAACCTTCGGTAGTTTTGTACACTCTTTTAGGGAATTTTGCCAGCGGCACCACGGTATTGCAAAAATTACGGAACTGTGCAGGGGTGGTAATGCCCTTACTATCATAAAAAGCATCTAACCAGCCAATCAACGCTTCACCCTGGCCGGTATAGTCATTCATCTCCAAAAGGTTAAATCCTGCACTGTAGCGTGACCGGAATTCGCGTTCAATATCATCTTTATATAGCAGTTGCTGCAAATAACCGGATGCTTTCCTGAAATCTTCCGCTTGCTGGTCGATGTGATTCTCTTTGGCCAACGCCAGGCTTTTTTCAAGGTTGATAAAACGGAATGGTGTTTTATCATACTTAGCTATTTCTTTCCACGATGGATAAACCGGTACCTGACCCAGTTCGTGTGCAATTACCGGAACTTTTGTATAAAAATAGGCCGAATCATAATTAGCGAGGGTAGACGGGCTTCCAACTTCATTAACTACCAGACCTTTGCCGGGCACCATGTGCGATTCCTGGAAATCATCATTAGGCAAAACCATCCGGGCTGTTGTACCGGCATATAAATGCCGGGGATCGTCTTTTTTAAGATCGCCCAGCCATTGGTTCACTACCTGTTTGTTCAGATTATCCATCTCATTACCAAAAGCAAAAAAACAGAAGGATGGGTGGTTGCCGTATTGGTCTAACAAGCGGCGGGTTTCTTTCACCACAAAGCTATCAATGGTACGGTCGTGATTACCTATGCCTTTAGGCAAGCCCATGGTGGCGCTAATGGGCCGTATGTCGGCTATTGCATTTCTTGAGGTCATCCAAACCAATTCAACCATCATATATATACCTACTTCATCAGCAGCCTGGAAAGCGGCATCGGGAGGGCAAGCCGAGTGGAAACGTACCTGGTTTAAACCGTACGACTTATAAATTTTAAATATCTTTTTCCAGGTCTCTACATCCATTGGCGAGTAGCCCGTTAAGGGATAGTCCAGGGTTTCCTGGTTGCCACGGATAAACGCGGGGACATTGTTCACTACTATCCTATACCGGGTTGTTTTAAGATCGCGGAAGCCAAAAGTAACGGGATCGGATGTTTCAGTTTGTTGTCCTGAGGTAACCGTGCAGGTGGCCGTATAAAGTGGCTGCTGAAATTCGCTCCAGCGTTTCAATTGAGTAACCGGGATTGATATTTTATAGCTGACCAGGGTTTCGGGATTCAATTGCTTTTTAATGGATAGGGTACCTACTGTTTTTTGCGCATCATCCTTAATACTAATATTGAGGATGACCTCATCGGTTAATTTGGCTGGGTTATCAATATTGAGTTCAACCGAAACGGCTTTTCCCCTATCATCAGGGAATAACCGCATCCTGTTTAAACTAATGATATTTCGTCGCCTTAATTCAATCCGGCCAACAATGCCATTCCAGATGCTTTCGGTTTGCTCGGTGTAATTATGGCCTTTATCACCTATAGGGTGTATCATCCGGTTATCTATCCTGATGCTGACCAGGTGTTTACCCGGACTTAGCATGCCTAAATTATGTGTATGTGATACCACCAGGCCGTCATCGGGTTTACTTAGTTCCTTACCGTCAACCCAAACACGGCTTTCCCATTTTACCCGTTCTAAAAATAGCTCAGTATTATAACCGCTCCATGTGGCCGGTATGTCAATGGTTTTTTGGTACCATACGGCGCCTATATATTTATGCTTGCGTTGCAGGTAATTGATCCATGGCGATTGGTCGGGCGTGCCCCAGCCAGCTATATCTGTTGTTCCCGGCAGGGTGATTTCATCGGTCATGCTTCCCAGGAACCACTTTTTATGGATACCCTCGTCGTTAATGTCTAATGCAAATTTCCATTGTCCTTGCAGTGGTATGGTTTCCTGTACATTACTTTGGTTTATACCAGGGTTAAGCGAAATTTGTTGGGCATGCGTTTGGAATACACTTAATAGGCAAACCATATAAAACAGAACAACCGGTATCCTTTTCATAGTTTTTTTATTTCCCCTTCGCTTTAATTTTTCAAATACCAGGTAATATTATCAGTCATTAATTTACCATTACTAAAGCCCTCTGCTTTTAGTTGATTTATGCCTTTATTCAGGTGGCTTAATAAAAGAGCGAATTTACAATGCAGTTATTGATGATATTGAATACGGTGCAATTTCCAATGCTTTTATAAATGCACCGGAATCTGTTTGTCGTAGCCCAAATACCAGCACATTCTTTTCACCTTTCCCAAACTTCAGCCAACATTCCGGTAAATAAAATTCACGTTGCGGGCCCACTTCCCAATGGCGGCCGATATTGTTCCCATTCAGCCACATATAGCCATTTCCGGAGGCGTTGATACGCGCTAACCATGTTGATTGATTAGCAGAGACCGGTAACTCAAATTCCACTCTATACCAGGTAACCAATGCCGTTGGCGCATTTTTAGGCTGAATTCTATTTCCTTTCCGCGGAATAACGCTAACTGTATCAAGCGCAACCTTTTTCCATTTTTTCGCATTGAAACCAGGGAGCGTCCAACCGTTAGTAACCCCTGCCAAATCCTGGGCAACCTGCCATTGAAGCGGCTGCGTAATGCTTTTTGTAGTATTTGATAAACCGCCTTTTTTAATACCAGCAAGTTCTTCCATTGGCATATAGCCGTGTGCGTGACCCAAATTTTCATAGACCACCACAATTTCATTGTCACCTTTTTTTAGCAATCCGGTTATATCAAACTGATTGTCGAATGTATTTGAGTCTATTCGGGTAAGACATTCGCGTGTTGGCCATGATTGTGCATCGGCTTTATCGGGGAAGATACGTTTGGCAAGTTTGCCACTTACCTGGGCCATAACAATATCCCGCGTAAACATGTTGAATAGTAATTTGGTTTCACTTGCTACCTGATCAGCATTAAGATTTACCCGGCAGCGGTAGTAGCTATAGCGAAAATCATTAACGCCTATTTCCTGCAATGATTTCCCATCTGCTAATGGTTGCCATTTTGCTTCTGAAAAAGGATCATCACGCTTAACGGCATTGGCAATACGAACGGTAGCAGGAACCTGGTTTAAACGAGTTTCACCAGCCTGGCTTTTGGGCCACCACTCACCTTTATCGGCAGTAGCACCGGGAGGTATTACCAGCACCTTAGCGCCAAGGTCCGCAAGTTCATAGTTTACTTCGAAAGGGGCAACAGTAAGCTTTGCCGAAGTATCTGCACCTGTTGTACTGATAAGTACTTTCTCCCCATTCTGATTGATGTTATAGATCGGCTCAGCTGGGCGGACAATTTTTCCGGGCACAATTGTTACCGTACCCGAAAGTGATTTTTTTGCATCGGTATTATGCAGGAAAACAAACTTAGTGCCATCAGGCGCTATACGCACGCCACCAAAAAGTTCTTTGGGGGCAGCATTGCCCGCAACTTTAAGCTCGCATGGGCCTCCCTGGGTATACAAAAGTTTATCACCATATTTTTTAATGAACTCGCCAATACCTTTAGCGGCAAAATATTTAGGCGATAATTGCCCGTTCTCGCGTATAGCAGCATTATAATCATAGCTGGTAGTCATACCACGCGCACCCCAACCTGCAAAATGGGTTCCGCCATAAAACATATAATAATTCAGGCCGGAGGCACCACCCAATAAACTCATTAACCCAATAGCATTAAAGTGGCGGGCATCGGAATAGTTTTCATCACTAAGCCTGCCGGTTACCAGCGAAAACCATCCACCCTGTAATTCAGTAACAAACCCTGGAGCATCAGGCTGACTTTGGCGTAATTGAGCCATACGATAGGCACAGCTGGGTGCCTCATTTAGCCCAACATAATAATTGTCACAATCAAACACCTGTGAAAGCTCAGGGTTTTTACTCTCACGGCATTCGGCAGTTAAGCAGGTAAATATCGGCACATCAATGCCATTATTTTTTGCCGATCGGTAAAGGGCTCTCAGCAAATCTTCTTTGTTCTTGCCATCAAAAGCATCGTATTCGTTTTCGATCTGCACCATAATAATGCCTTTACTGCTTTTAGGTTTCCGACTAAGCTGCTCTTTAGCAAGCACCTTGCAAACTGCATTGTACCAATGTTCCGACCATTTGATATGTTCCGGATCGGCGCTACGCAGCCAAAAATCGCCTTTGCCCGGGCCATATTTTGCTAACCATTGCGGATAACCGCCACCAGACCACTCGGCACAAATAAATGGCCCGGGACGAACTACGGTATATAAACCAAATTCATCATGTGCCATTTTTAGCCACTCCTTCAGATCGGTAAAATCAAACTTAGAGGTATCCGAGATGCTGGCAGGCATATCCCGTTCGTGCCAGTTCCATGGCACATAGGTCTCAACCGTGTTAAAACCTGCTTCCTTTATTTTTCTAAATCTATCGCGCCATAGTTCTTTCGGGCAGCGGAAGTAATGGAAGGCAGCACTGTACATGAAAAAATCCTTGCCTTCTATCTTCATGCTGTTCCCGTCATATCTAATACGGTCGGGATGAGCAAACTGCTTAATGACAGGAACGCTGGCGGAGCTTTTTGCCGGTTCAATATTCGTGTAATGGAACCAGTTAAAATCAGCGTAACCACCCGCGCCAGCTTTATTGGTATTATAGTTAAACAATGCAAAGCGATTGGCTGTCCAATCTAAGCCCAGGCCCATTTTCAATTCATTACCTATAGCCTGATAGTTTTTCCCATCAATGCTATAAGCAAATGATGCTGTAAAACCTACCTGTGTAACACTGGCTTTAAACCAAACCGTATTACCCGTAAAATTCACAGTGGTAATAGTAGTATCATTATTAACCATTACGATTGTCCTTTTTATCCCTTTTTGTTGTATCGAGACAAAGGCATAAGGAAATTGAAAAACACCAAAACCTGCAATATCACCATCTTTCATACCATTCACCTGCATTTCAACCGAGCCTTCGGAATACGGGCCTTGCACACGTTGTGTAAGCGTATTGCGGGCATCAGTTAAATTTTTGGCATTGCTCGCTTTCAAACGCATATATCCCTTATGTTCAGTAAGCGACCATTTTTGTGGATCGGGATTATGGTTCCATTGCCACTGCAAACCAAGTTTAGGCGAATTAAATTCATCAGCTGTAGCGGGAACTTTTATGGGTTGAACGCCACCTACATTGGGTTTCTTGTAGGTATCTACGCCCACCCATTCGCCCTTGTCGTTCTTCCTGCCGATCATCGGCCAGCCGTTCTCCCAGGTGACGGGCTCCAGGCGCATCGTGCGGCCGATGGGGCCGCGGTCGTCCATTATGAGACACCACCAGTCGCCGTTCTTGAGTTGAATCAGGCCGCCCTGATGGATGCCGTAGGGAGTGTTGCTCGTGTCGTGCATAACGACCTTCTTTTCATACGGGCCGTAGATATGGTCGGAACGAAAGCACATCTGCGAACCGATACCCGCCGCCGGGCTGAAAATGTAGTATTTCCCATTAATTTTGTACATGTGCGAACCTTCGACCGGTTCGTGCTCGATCACCTTCACGGGTTTTCCAGCGACCGAAAGCGCATCATTGGCCAGCGGCGTGATGTAGATGGTCCCCTGCCCATGGGCCACATAGGCCTTGCCGTCGTCGTCAAAGAACAGACCCGGGTCGTAGAGCCGCTCGGGGAAGATCGTGCGCTTCCATGGCCCTTTTATATCATCTGCAACACACATCGAGAAGTGCCCCGTCCCGCCGCCTGCATTCTGCGTGTCGAATCCGACATAGAACTTACCATTGTGGTAGCGCAGGGTGTTAGCCCAGGAGCCATTGAGGTAAAGTGTGCCGCCTTTCATGTCGAAACGGGGATCTTCATCATAGCGCGGCACGGCATAGCCGGCCATCTCCCAATTAACAAGATCCTTTGATTTGGCAATCGGGGAACCCGGCACATAATGCATACTGGTGGAAATGAAATAAAACTCGTCACCCACACGAATAATATCAGGATCGGGCCAATCGCCCCACATCAAAGGGTTGGTATATGTACCGTTACCATTATCCGGGCTCCAAACTTGTGTTTGCTGCTTTTTTACCTGGGCAAATAACCCAATAGTATAAAACAACAATGAGAATAATAAAACTTTCCTTTTTATAGCTTCCGTCATTTTAGCTTTATTGATTTTTTTCTTGAGAAATTCTTCTCTGGCATCGATTGTTATTTGCCCTCCTTAAATGGTTTTAACAATAAGATAGTGCCTTTATTTTATTTATAGTTATTGAGCCAACTTGATGATTAATGAGTAAAAACCGCTAATGAAAATATTAACAATAAGCTCAATTAAAGGCAATTGCCTTTAATAAGATTGGTTCATGGTTAATTTGATTAGTAGAAAGATGAATAATGTTAGATACTTATTATTAATTCGATCCCAATTTAGGAAGGCATTAAAGCAATGCCTAATTAATGTACCGCTCAACTCAACACAAACGTTTGTTTGACGGTTATTTAAAATTAAACATCTAAGCCACAAATGACTAATAATTAATTAGGGGAGGTCAATCATTTTGTGGCAAGAGCAAGTATTTTAAGCCTCCGGGTAAAAATGTAACGCAAACGTTTGTAATGATTGATTTTGGGTTAGATCGAAGTTATATTTTGCTGCTACATTTTAAGATCTGCACTAAAATTCGACCAGCATATGAATCACAAACTTATTATTTTAAAAAAAAACCACCATCTACAAAACCGGTTTAGCAAATTATTTATAACTTGGCACCAACCTAAGGCCAATAGGCCGCAAAGCTAATTTCTTACCAAAAATGAAGATTAAAAAAGGACAACTGATTCTATTGCTGATCGCTGTTTTGCAGTCGGCTGCAATTTTTACCGCTACTGCTCAAATCACTAAAATTCCACACGGGATATTGGTTAAAGCTGGTGGGCAGCAAATAGGGCTATTGGCCGTTAAGGATGCCGCATTTTGTTTGAGCTTAAACGACTCTATCGCGCCATCCATCATTAAAAGTGTTTTTATTGATGAGAGTAACAAGGCTATCACGCCATATACGGTGATTTCGTCGCCCCCTTCATATGGGATTAAAACATCGTACGGGAAATTGATGATTAATACTGATACCAGGGTATGGTCTTTATACGATGCGGCCGGTCGGGTACTTATCCCGAACGGTACGTATTCATCTACAGACACATCAATCCAAATTACCCATACCGCAGAGGGCTTGCTCTACGGCTCTGGAAATAAATCGACAAAAAATCTTGAAAAAAATCAGTCCAATTCTTCTGCGGGAAATGGTGTTGCCGATATTCCATATTTTTGGAATACCGCAGGTTACAGCGCATTTGGCGTTTCGGCAAATGACGATATACCGGCAACCTGGAACCGGGCCCAGGATAAAACGGCTTTAACCTGGACGTTTGCCGGGAAAACGGCAAATTTATATCTGTGGCCTGCCAAAACCATTTATGATGGTGCCAGCGGATATGTAAAGCTTATTGGCAGACCTAAATTACCGCCAAGGTGGGCATTGGGTTACCTGCAAAGCCAATGGGGCTGGGCCGACAGTGCTTATATAGCCAATGTTGAAACTAAATTCCGCACGCATAAATTGCCGGTAGATGCTTTTATCTTCGATTTTGAGTGGTACACTACTACACCTGATTATTCAGTAAAAAAAGAAGGTAAGGAAGGATTTACCGATTTTACATTTAACCCCAAATTATTCCCCCACCCGGCCAAACAGATAACCGAATTGAAAAGCCAGGGGATTAAATTTATTGGGATCCGTAAACCAAGGCTGGGAAATAACCTGCTGCTGGATACAGCCAGGAAAAATGGCTGGCTGATCAACCCGAAAACGGATAATCGTGATCTGAACTTTAGCAATCCCGGTCTGCGAAAATGGTTCGAAGAAAAAACCAGGCCGTTACTTAACGCAGGTGTTGATGCCTGGTGGGACGACGAAGGCGAATCCTATTATACCTGTTATTACTGGTGGAATACCGCCCAGCGCGACTTGCTCGCATCCGCCCGCCCAAATTATCGCCATTTTACACTAAACCGATCATTTAGCTCCGGTAATCAGCGTTTTGGCTATTGTACATGGAGCGGCGATATTTATTCAACCTGGCCATATTTTGCTGACGTGCCTAAGGACTTGCTTAATTTCAGTCTTGCAGGAATGTACTACGGTGCCTGCGACATTGGTGGCTTTCACGGCACTCCTGCTAAAGAGCTGTTAGTCCGCTGGTTTCAGGCGGGCGTGTTTTTTCCGATCATGCGCTCCCACTCCGATATTGGTACCACCGCCCGTTTCCCTTTTCTTTGGGGCGATGATGGCGAAGCGGCCATACGCAAAGCGCTTAACCTTCGCTATCAATTACTCCCCTATATTTATAGCCTGGGGCATGAGGCCTATAACACCGGCGCCCCTATTATGCGGCCATTAGTGATGGAGTTTCCCGCAGATACAACTGTTGCCAACATGACGGATGAATGGTTGGTAGGCAAAGGGCTGTTGGCTGCGCCGGTATTGAATGAAGGGGGTAAACGGCAAATCTACTTCCCTAATGATACCTGGTACAACTACTATACCGGCGATGTGATCAGAGGCCCCAAAACTATTGCAGTTGATAAGGCACTCGACGAAATACCTGTATATGTTCGTGCAGGCACTATACTTCCGGTGGGCCCTGTTATTCAATATTCGGAACAAACTTCCAACACTCCGCTCGAAATTCGTATCTATCCTGGAAGAAATGACAGCTATGCTCATGGTCAAACCTCACCGCACCACACTGTCCGAAGTTGCAAACTGAAACAATGCACAACCATGAATTGAAAGTTCGCGGGAACGGAGTGGTCAGATGACGGATAAGTAAACCACGCCAATAGTTAGAAACAGGCTTATTATATCAAGCCTCCGGTGCAACGGGAGCCGCTTGCTTAGCCGTTAGTGTAACACCGGCGCTCGCTATAATAATTAGGGCTACGGCTATCCATTCATAAAATGACAGATATTCATGCAGAAAGATCAGGCCCGAGATCGCGGCTACAGCTGGTTCCAGACTCATTAAAATACTAAAGGTTTTTGACGGAATTTTACGCAACGCATACATCTCCAAGCTAAAAGGAATGGCGCTTGAAAGCAGGGCCAGCGCAAAGCCCGATAACAACATCCAGGGCTTCAAATGGATTATTAATCCATCACCTATTGCCACAGGTAATACAACCAGGGAGGCGAAGATCATGCCAATGGTCACAGCCTTGCGTCCATCCATCATTTTAGAGATGCGCCCGCCCAGCAGAATATAGGCCGCCCAGAATACACCGGCAAGCAAGGCCAGAAGCACACCGATGAGATCTAAGCCATTATGGCCCCATGGTGCAATGAGGGCTATTCCGGCTACTGCAAGTATAACCCATAAAAAATCTTTCATGCGTTTAGAGCCAGCTAAAGCCAGCACCAAAGGACCAATAAACTCGAGGGCAACACCCAGCGCAAGCGGTATACGGGCTATGGCCATATAAAAAATGAGGTTCATCGCGCCCAAAGTCAGGCCATATAAGGCAACTGTTTTCCATTGCGTGCCAGTGAGGTCCCGCAGGCTAGGCCGGTTAACCAGGAGCAGGATGAAAGCTGATAAAACAATCCTTAAGGCAGATGTTGACATGGCACCAAGCACCGGAAATATCCCTTTTGCAATCGCGGCCCCAGCCTGAACACTGATAATCGATAACAGCACTGCGGGCACTGCCGGGATTTCAAACCCTTTTTTATTCTCCATTGATTCTAATTCGCCTGCAAACATAAGGGAATCTGAGGAAAAACGGAGCTCAAAATTATTCCCATTCCAGCCCGTTCAAACACAAAAACCTCACTGGTTGAAGTTTAGCGTAGTGAACTTCGACCTAAAAACATAACATACATCTGCTTGTAGCCTAAACGTAAGAAAGTCTCTAACCTGCGTTAAAGGCTTTTCCTTTATGTCCCCACATCAAAATTTATTATTAAAACCCCACGCTTCCTTTTTTGCCTAAAATCACCACCTTTTCTCTCTTGCCTAAAACCACTTTAATGGTTTTAT
>Ga0206921_10212_pt1 | contig 15744 bp, 13 predicted proteins | sample Alteio_BWOrgHeat_66_FD_152930 | JGI IMG/M metagenome (GOLD analysis project Ga0206921, IMG submission 152930) | Enriched cells from forest soil in Barre Woods Harvard Forest LTER site, Petersham, Massachusetts, United States -... | ecosystem: Environmental > Terrestrial > Soil > Temperate forest >...
TACAGAATGTATTCATAGTAACTAAATATACCGGCCTTGATCCCGAAGTAAACGGTGGTATTGATAACAATATATACCCTCGTCCGCGAATTTATTCACTTGGGCTTAACCTGAGTTTTTAATAGATAAAATGCGATGATATTTAAAAAATAAGAAGCAGAAAAGTATTTAAAAAGATAAAATATTATGAAATTAAGACATTTACAAAAACTGGCAGCCATTATAGTAATGGCCGTGCTGGGAACACTCAGTTCATGTAGAAAGAACCTGACCCCAATAGGAGAAACTACTACAGCGAATGTGTATACCGATTTCAACAATTACCTCCCTGTTGTGGCAAAATTGTATGACGCCTTTGCGATAAGCGGTCAAACAGGCGGAGCAGGAAACCCGGATATCGCCGGTATCGATGAGGGCTTTGGTAACTATTTACGCGAATATTTTAATATGGAGGAGTTACCGACCGACGAAGTTTCTATTACATGGAACGACCACACTATCCATAATTTTCACGATATGACCTGGGATAAGAACGACATATTCATCTCATCGATATATGACCGTATCTATTACCAAATATCTTTGGATAATGAATTTCTCCGCAATACAACAGATGCAGAATTAGCAAAAAATGGAATTACCGGCGCCAATGCCACAACCGTTAAACAATACCGCGCAGAAGCCCGTTTTTTAAGGGCCTTAGCCTACTCGCATGCTATTGACATTTTTGGCGCTGTACCCGTAGTAACAGAAAGTGATCCCGTAGGTGTATTTTTCCCGGTTCAAAAATCGCGTGCTGATGTATTTGCCTATGTAGTAAGCGAATTACAGGCAATTGACCCTGACCTGGGCGCCCCACGATTCTCATACGGGCATGCAGATAAGGGTGCAGAATGGGCATTATTAGCAAAATTATATTTAAATGCTAAGGTGTACACCGGTACGGATCAAAGCACAAATGCCATTACCTATGCAAAAAAAGTGATTGGCGCAGGATATACGCTTGAGCAGCACTTTGCTAATATGTTCAGGGCCGACAATAATCTTTCGAATGAAATGATATTCCCCATTGAGTCCGACGCAATACACATACAGGGATATGGCGGCGTTACCTATATCGTACACGCTGAGGTGGGAGGCAACATGAATCCTGCTGATTACGGAGCAGTTGGTTCGGGTCCGGCCTGGGCAGGCTTCCGCACAACCCAAGACTATGTGCAGTTATTTTCGGACCCAAGCGGTGCGACCGATAAACGCGCGATGTTTTTTACAAACGGACAAACCTTAAGCATGACCGACGAGTCGAACTTTGCCAAAGGGTATGCCATAACAAAATTCAGCAACCTTACTTCAACAGGTGCATTGGGCGGGAATGATCCAAGCGTGAACTATGTGGATACTGATTTCCCTGTATTCCGCCTGGCGGATATGTACCTCACCTATGCGGAAGCTGTTTTACGTGGCGGCACCGGTGGTGACCTGGGCCAGGCACTTATCTATGTTAACGCTATCCGCACCAGGGCTTACGACGGCAGCCTTGCAGGCAATATAACTGCGGCACAATTAACGTTGCCGTTTATCCTGCAGGAAAGAGGACGCGAATTAATGCTTGAAGGCACAAGAAGAACCGACCTGGTCCGTTTCGGTTTATTTACCAAAGGTTATAACTGGCAGTGGAAAGGCGGGGTATTAAACGGTACAGATGTGGAGGATTTCCGCAACCTGATGCCTATACCTGCAGCTCAAATTGCGCTAAACCCTACTTTAAAACAAAACCCCGGGTATAATTAATTAAAACATTCGCAAATATGTTTCAAAATTGAAAATCAGGTAAAAAATATTATTATGAAAAAATTTCTAACAAAATTTCTGGCAATTAGCGGCGTAGCGCTGTTATTGTTCCCTTCTTGTAAAAAGGATGGCACCCTGGTGACCTCTAACGGTGGGAAAGCCGGAACGCTCACCGCCTCCGTTGCCACTTTACCTTTAGATAAAACCAAGGTAAACGATACGAGCAAGGTAATTCATTTTACCTTTAGCGCGGCAAATTATGGCTTCAGCGCAGCGGTAACAAACACGCTGCAAATAGATGCTGCGGGCGACAACTGGGCGCACCCAACGTCAGTAACGCTGCCAACTAAGGTATTGAGCATGGGTTACTCGACCTTTGATTTTAATAACATTGTATTAAAGCTCAATTTGGCAGCAGGCGTTGCATCTCAGGTAATGGTACGCGTCTCGCATTCTATTTCGACTAACGTTGCGCCTGTTTATTCAAATGTGCTGAGCCTCACCGTTACACCGTTTAACTTAACTTCATGGGTTTATGTACCGGGAGCTTACGAAGGGTGGTCATTCCCGGGCACAAACGCTGATAGTTTAGTATCTGTTACTGGCAACGGTATTTACACCGGCATTATTAATTTTACGGCCAACAACAACCAGTTCCTGATAGTACCGGCGCAAAGCTGGAGTAATAAATGGGCAACCACTAGTCCTGGGGTAAATCCTACTACGCCATCGGTAACCTATCCGGTAACTTATAATGGCCCTAACAACTTTTATGCGCCAACAACACCCGGTAATTATTTGATCACATTTGATAGCAATGCTAATACAATTTCAATTGTACCTGCAGATTTTTACAGCATCATTGGGTCTTCCACTCCGGGTGGAAACTGGTCGACAGACTTATTCCTGAAATTTATAAACGATGGCAATAACAATTGGGTAGGTACTTTCCCCATGTTGGCCGGAGAATACAAATTCAGATTTGACGGTCAATGGAATACCAGCTGGGGACCGGGCGCAACCGCCGGTACTGCTGTTACTTCGGGTGCTGTAGGCGATGGAAACATTCCGCTTTCAACCGCAGGTAATTATACCATTACCATAAACCAACCGCCAACTGCTGCTGGAGGTCCTACTCCTCCATTAGGAACTACTACTTTTACTGCCGTTAAGAATTAAGATAAAAAAAAATATACAGAGTTGATTGATTTGAAAGCCCGACTGGTGAAAACCAGCGGGCTTTTTTAATGCGTCGTAATCGCTGATTATTTGCTTAGCTCTATAATGTTTTGTGCGGGTAAAATAAACAGAGGAGGCGCACGCAGAGCATGGCGAAATAATTAATGAAGGATATTATTAAGAGATTGCATACTCACGGGGGAATTTAAATAACCTGATAATCAGTTATTCGTAAGCCCGTTAGAATGGAACATACTGATAACGAGCATTTTTCACAGCGTTCCACCCGTTCCGTGTGCAAAAATGGAACACTTGAAACTGAAATAACCAATGAGCGCAGTCGAATGCCGAAACTATCTGTTATAAAACCAATTGATTTTCGATTCAGCCGACAAGCCACGCGAATAATATTACAAAAAAAAGTCCAAAGTCATAAAAACTTCGGACGTCTCTATATTATTTATCGCGACGCGGGTTCCGGACTTTCGGTCTACCGACTTTTTATATCCACATAGTCCCTGTTGGTTGCGCCAACATAGATCTGGCGCGGGCGACCGATAGGCTCCTTATTGTCCTTCATTTCCTTCCATTGGGCTATCCAGCCGGGCAGGCGGCCAAGGGCAAACAATACCGTAAACATATCAGTAGGGAAACCTAATGCACGGTAGATAATACCGGAATAAAAATCAACATTAGGATATAATTTACGTTCAACGAAGTAGGGATCTTTTAAAGCTACTTCTTCTAATTTTTTGGCTATGTCCAGCACTTCGTCGTCGATCCCTAATTTTTCAAGGATATCGTCGCATGCCTTTTTGATGATCTTTGCACGCGGGTCGAAGTTTTTGTACACACGGTGCCCAAAACCCATCAGGCGGAATGGGTCATTTTTATCTTTTGCTTTGGCTATCCATTTGTCGGTATTACCACCATCAGCTTTTATCTTTTCAAGCATTTCTATCACTTCCTGGTTGGCGCCGCCATGCAGCGGCCCCCATAAAGCAGAAATACCCGCCGACACAGAAGCATATATATTTGATTCTGATGAACCAACTATCCTTACGGTTGAAGCGGAGCAATTTTGCTCATGATCGGCATGTAAGATCAGCAGCGTATTCATCGCGTTTACAATTACCGGGTCTATCTCAATTTGTTCGGTCCGCTGCCCGAAGGTCATGTGCAAAAAGTTGGTCACATAATCATATTTGTTCTGCGGATAGATATACGGATGGCCCAGCGATTTCTTATATATCCATGATACGATGGTTGCCATTTTAGCCAGCATTTTAATGATGCTCAAATGCAACTCCTGCTCGGATTGATGTGATTTTAACGATTCGGGGTAAAAGGCTGAAAGCGCGCATACCAAAGATGACAATTGGCCCATAGGGTGAGCTTTTGACGGAAATCCATCAAAAAACTTCTTCATATCCTCATGTACCAGCGTATGGCGGCTTATTTCATATTGAAAATCTTTTAGTTGTTGTTCGGAAGGCAGCTCGCCGTGGATCAATAGGTAAGCCACTTCAATAAAACTCGATTTTGCCGCCAGCTGCTCAATCGGGTATCCCCGATATTTAAGTATGCCCAGTTCGCCATCTAAAAAGGTGATCGCGCTTTTGGTTGCCCCGGTGTTTTTATAGCCGATATCAAGGGTTACATACCCGGTCTGATCGCGGAGTTTCGAAATATCAATAGCTTTTTCACCTTCGGTTCCCTCAATAACGGGCAGGTCATATGTTTTATCGCCAATTTTTAATTGTGCTGTCTCCGACATAGGAATATATTTTATGTGCAACAAATGTAAATAAATCTGCGTATTAATGCCCGGTTATAAAACCGACAATTTGTAAAATTTTAGTAGAAAGTAATATTCATAAAAAGTAATATTCATCACTAAACACAAACAAGGTTTTATAGGCGATGGGAAACCATCAGTGAAAGATTGGTATTTTATTGATTGGCTACTTACGTAGCAACAGTTTCATTTTTTTGATTTAGCTTAATTAACCTTATATCGGGACAACCGGTATCATCATAAAAGACCAGAAGACGTATGTCCTTTAAGAGCAAGTTGTTATTAATATTACAGAACGATAATACCATTTACCGGCTATTGCTGATGGGCTTACTTATTGCCAGCCCCTCGCTTCATTACCTGTGTTTTTATAATTCCTACGATCCTTTGTGGTTAAGGGTTGTAAGCAGTTCGCTGTGTATTGTCGCCTTGTTAATCTCATTTTTCCCGGGAAAATACTATTCAATTGTAAGCCAGTACATAGTTATTTTATCTTTCCTGGTTATCAATAACTGCATTTTATTAAGCAAGAACGGCTTTAGCCATGTGTATTTATTTAGTTCGATCACAATTTTTATCGCGCTCACCCTGTTTTGTAAAAAACGATGGGAGTTTGTTACTATTTGTTTACTCAACTTATTAGCTACCGTTGTGGCTTATTTTACAGCCCCCACGTTAGATATTTCGATTGTCGTGCTGGTGGTGTTGCTGCTAACTTTTACCCTGATCGCCTACGTTTCGTTTTTAGTGATGATGGCTTACAGCCTCAAATTTAAAAAGGCAGTAAACCATGTGATCGACCTGAATAAATCGTTGCTGGTAAATGATGAAAAGCTGCGCGATAAACGTAAAAAGCTAAATGCGCTGATCAACTCGCTAAATGATATAATTTTCGAATTCGACGAAAGTAAAATTTGCCTCAGTACCTGGTTCCGCCAGATCGACGGGCGGGCGATCGACCCCAAGATATTTATAGGAAAAAGATTGGGAGATGTATTAGGAGCAGAAAAAGCAAAAAAATACGACGAAGCGATAGATCATGTCATCAAAACCAGGGAGTCAATATCGATTGAATTCCCATCTGATTTCGGCACCGACCGCTGGTTTATAGCAAGGCTTTCGCCGGTGTATGATCGGAACGGAAACTATACATTCCGAATCTCGGGTTCTGTGAGTGATATCTCGGCGCAAAAAAAATTTGCAGATGCTTTAAAAGACAAAGAAGCGCTGTTACTTGAAGCCCAGGCGATTGCCAAAACCGGAAATTGGTGGTATGACCATTCGACAAAGGAGTCGTACTGGTCGCAAAGCTTGTATACTATACTCGAAATTGATGGCATCCCCGAAAATATCAGTAAATACGAATACTACATTAGCCTGATACACCCCGATGACAGGGAAAATGCCTACCAATATTTTTCGAACTTAAGGGATAATGACGAAAGCCAGTTTGAATATAAATTGATCACTCCTAACGGAAACCTAAAATATTTCAGGGCGCTAAAAGGGAAATTGGTGACAGACGATAATGGCAAGCCTATCCGCAGTTTTGGCGTTTTGCAGGACATATCAGAAAGCAAACTATCAGAAAAGAAGATAAAAGTAAGCCAGGCCGAGCTGGTGGAAGCCCAAACCATCGCAAAAATTGGCAACTGGAATTGGGACGTGATCATGAATAAGCTCACCTGGTCCGAGGAGATTAATAATATTTTCGAGATCGATCCAAAAGCTGCTGCCGAAAATAACTTTATAAAACTGCTTGCCAAATATGCCCATCCGAATGACAGGCATATCTTAAAACAACATTTAAAAGACCTGTCCAAGATCACCAATACTTCATACGAATACAGGATAATTACGGCAAAGGGAAATATTAAGTATTTAAGTATAATTGTAGGTAAGCTAAAAAGGCGGGATGATGGCGTGCTTCGTAAAGTTATTGGCACCTTACAGGATGTTACCGATCGTAAATTGGCCGAGCTTGAATCACAGCGTACCGAAAACAAATATAAGCTGGTGTTGGAAACCATTAAACTCCCTGCCATATCGGTAGATAACAATGGCGACGTGATTTTTTGCAACAAGTTTGCCGCAGACATGCTTGGCTATGAACAAAATGAAATATTAGGTTTAAACTGGATCAATAATTTCGTACCTGAAAACTCGAGAAATAACACTACCGAATTATTTGAAAGTGATTCGTTCAAGCCGCAAAACATCAATTCGGTAATATGCCGCAATGGTGAACAACGCATCATTAGCTGGCAAAACACAATCAGTTATGATGAGAACGGCAACGTAAAAGAAGTTACCGGCATTGGCGAAGATATAACTGAGCGCCAGAAAAAAACCCAGGAACTGATCTCGGCAAAAGAACAGGCCGAAAGATCCTCGCAATTCAAGTCTGAATTCTTGTCCATTATGAGCCATGAGATCAGGACGCCCATGAATGCGGTGATAGGGACGACCAATTTGCTGTTAAGTGAGGACCCCAAACCCGACCAATTGGAATATTTGAATACACTTAAGTTTTCGGGCGAAAACCTGCTGGCCATCATCAATGATATCCTGGACTATAACAAAATTGAGGCGGGCAAACTGGAATTGAATAAAATACCGTTCAATATTCACCATTTAACACAAAAAATAAAAAAATCATTCTACGCAAAGGCGACCGAAAAAGGCCTTGACATAGATTTAATAATAGATGAGAATGTACCTGGCCAATTAATAGGCGACCAGGTTCGGTTAGGCCAGGTATTAAATAACCTGGTAAGTAATGCCATTAAGTTTACGCACTATGGCAAAGTTATTATCCGGGTTGAGAGACAGCATATTATCGGAAAAACGGTGAACGTTAAATTTACAATCACCGATACCGGTATCGGCATCGCGCCTGAAAACTTACATATCATTTTTGACCCATTTGAACAGGAGACACAAAATTCGGATATGGATTATGGTGGTACCGGCCTTGGCCTGGCGATAACAAAACGGCTGGTCGAGTTGCATAAGAGCACTATCTCAGTCACCAGTAAACCGGGAATCGGCACCGAATTTATTTTTTCGATAGCATTTGAGATTTGTCAGCATGAAGAGAAAAAGGAAGATCAATCATTAACCGCACCCGTGGGAAATTCAACCTCTGATCTGTCGGGTATGCGTGTTTTGATAGTTGACGATAATAAAATGAATATCCTGATCGCGTCAAAATTCCTAAAGAAATGGCAGGCGGAACCAGATGAAGCGATAAGCGGCAGCCAAGCCATCGAAATGACCAAACATAACAACTACGACCTGATAATTATGGATTTGCAAATGCCCGGAATGGACGGTTTTGAAGCAACCCGCGTTATTAAACGGTCAAACCCACAACTCCCTATCATAGCGCTAACAGCCGATGCGATGCCCGAAACACATAACAAGGCCTTTGCTGCAGGAATGTGTGATTACCTGACAAAGCCATTTGTGCCGAATGTATTGTTTGAAAAGGTGGCGAAGTATTATGTGGCAGTAGCGGGGTGAAGCCCCCTCTAAATCTCCCCCGATTGGGGAGACTTTTGGTTAAGGTACGATATCAATTGATTATCGAAGATAATGTGAAACTTTTTAAAGTCCTCCCTACCGGGGAGGATTTAGGTGGGGCTCCTAATTAGACCTTATCGCCTCAACAGGGTCGAGCTTTGCAGCAAACCAGGCGGGGATAATACCTGAAATTACACCAATGGTAACGGAGGTACCAATGCCGATAATAATATTTTTTATATCCAATACAACCTTCAGATCAAAGGCCGCGCTCACTAACAGGGTAATCCCATAAACCATTAAAAGCCCTATGATGCCACCCATCAAACACAAAAAAATAGCCTCGATTAAAAATTGCAGCAATATGAAATAGCTTTTAGCGCCCAATGATTTTTGAATGCCTATAATATTGGTACGTTCCTTTACCGAAACGAACATGATGTTAGCTATGCCGAAGCCGCCAACCAAAATGGAGAAAAGACCAATGATTAACCCAACAGTATGTAAAACGCCGAACACGATATCCAGTTGGTTTGATATAAGTGTTACTTTATTTAATTCAAAATTGTCTTCCTGCCCTGGTTTCAACCTCCTTATTGAACGCATCATTCCTTTCAGCTCGTTTTCAACATCAACATCGGTCAGCCCATCTTTTCCACGAACGACAATAGTTGGCTGGTAATTATCGTTTTGCACATCAAGCACGTTTTTGGCGAAGTTGATAGGTAATAAGATATTCTTATCATCCGAATTACCGAGGATATCGTTACCTTCCTTTTTAAAAACGCCAACAACGGTTAGGTAGCGGCCAAGTATTTTTATTTGTTTCCCCACTGCGCCACCGCCCGGAAATAGATCGGCCGCAATATCACTCCCGATAACCGTTACAGGGGTGCCGGCGCGGGCCTCTAGTTCGCTAAAATAACGACCGTCCGAAAGATCGAAATTCCAGGTTTTATCATGATCATATGAAACGGCGTTAATTTGAGCGTGCTCAACCGTATGGCTCTGGTATTTTACAATGCGGTCGTTAATCGCAATTTCATATGAAACTGCCAGTGCAGTTTGACTGCGCCGTACGATCTCATCGTATTCGCGCAATTTAGGGTTGGGCCGCTGCATGTATTTCCACCAGGGAAAATCATCTCCCCCTACCCATGGCCACTTATTAATGTAAATACTGTTGCTGCCTAATTTATTAACGCTGTTTTGCAGGTTATTACGTAACGTATCAACTGCCGAAAAAACTGATATAATGGTAAAAATGCCAATGGTAACCCCAAGCAGGGAAAGAAATGTGCGCAATTTATTTTGCCTCAACGAATCGTTGGCAAATAAAAAACTCTCCTTTAAAAGTTTTAAAAACAGCATTGATTATGATTTCACCGATTATTAATTATGATTACACCGATTAAACGTTGATTCACCAAATGGCTATACGCAGTCGCGGCATTTTAATTTTAGACTGCAACGCGATAATTAAGTTACATTATTTATTTAATTTAAAACACAATCAAATAAATCGATGTAATGTTATAAATAACAATACAGTCAACAAGCCTGATCGGTGAAATCATATAACAAAAATCGGTGAAATCACAAATTTATTCCTTACATTTGCGCCCTTGAAAATTCATATCATTTAGCATGAAATTATCTCAATTTAAATTCAACCTGCCCGAATCACTAGTAGCCCACACACCTGCAAATACCCGCGACGAGTCGCGATTAATGGTACTTCATCGCGATTCAGGTAAAATTGAGCATAAGATATTTAGAGACGTCCTTGATTATTTTGATGATAAGGACGTAATGATCCTTAATAACACCAAAGTATTTCCGGCCCGTATGTATGGCAATAAGGAAAAAACAGGTGCTACCATCGAAGTTTTTTTACTGCGCGAGTTAAATAAGGAATTGCGTTTGTGGGATGTTTTGGTTGACCCGGCCCGTAAAATCCGTGTGGGTAACAAATTATATTTTGGTGATGACGACCTGCTCATTGCGGAAGTTGTTGACAATACCACTTCCCGCGGCCGTACCATCCGCTTTTTATTTGATGGTACCGACGAAGAATTCCGCAGGAATGTGGAAATTTTAGGCGAAACACCACTACCAAAATATATCAAACGCAAAGCGACCGCCGAAGATAAAGAACGCTATCAAACCATTTTTGCCAAACACGAGGGCGCTGTGGCAGCCCCTACCGCTGGCTTACACTTTAGCCGGGAACTAATGAAACGCCTTGAATTAAAAGGCGTTGAGTTTGCCGAAGTTACCCTGCATGTTGGCCTTGGAACCTTCCGCCCGGTTGAGGTAGAGGATCTGACCAAGCATAAAATGGACTCGGAACAATTTATTATTGAAGAGAAACAAGCCAATATTGTAAACCGCGGCATCGAGCTTAAAAAGCGCATTTGTGCTGTAGGAACTACTTCAATGCGCGCCATTGAGTCGGCTGTATCGGCAAATAAAACGTTGAAACCGGCAAACGACTGGACAAGCAAGTTTATCTTCCCGCCTTACGATTTCAGCATAGCAAATACCATGATCACCAATTTCCACATGCCCGAATCAACCTTATTGATGATGGTTTGTGCTTTTGGCGGATTCGAAAACGTGATGAACGCATATGAAGTTGCCGTAAAAGAAAAATACCGCTTTTATAGCTATGGCGACGCGATGCTGATTATTTAATTAGATTTGAGTATTGAGATTTGAGATATGAGTTTTATTCATGTCTCAAATTTAAAAGCACCGTCTCATGTCTCACGTCTCATATCTCACATCTTACTACGCCATCATCGTAGCCGGCGGCTCGGGCAGCCGGATGCAATCTGCGGTTCCAAAACAATTTTTATTGCTTAATGGCAAGCCGGTGTTAATGCACACTGTTGAGGCATTTTTCAACTCGGCGTCAAAACCGCAGATCATAATTGTCCTTGCGGAAGCTTATCAATCCCAGTGGGCGCAACTTTGCCAGTCTCACCAGTTTGAAGTTCCTTATACATTAGTAAACGGCGGCGAAACCCGTTTTCACTCAGTAAAAAACGCCGTGGATAGTATTGCAGGAGACGCTAACGCCTTGGTAGCAGTACACGATGCTGTGAGGCCCCTTATCAGGGAAGATATTATCAACGAATCCTATAAGACCGCAGTCCGCGCCGGCAATGCCATTGCCGCAGTTAAAAGCCGGGATTCTATACGACAATTGAAAAATGGCCTGTCAGTAAGTTTATTAAGGGACAAGATTTACCTGGTGCAAACCCCGCAAACCTTTCAATTAACACAGCTAAAAAAAGCTTATGAACAACCGTTTGACGACGCGTTTACCGACGACGCAAGTGTTGTGGAAGCGGCAGGCTACCCTATCCACCTGATAGAAGGCAGTCACCTCAACATCAAGATCACATTTCCTGAAGATATCGTGATAGCGGAAAAGTTGATGGTCGATAGACCATAGTCCATAGCAGCTACATTTATGGTTGCAAATAGTCCACAATCCTGGCTCTTTCCAGCCATGGACCATGGACTATCGCCTGTTGGCTCCCCTTAGGCCCTCCGGATCACGCCTAAAAGCAGCGCGATAACGGCAATTACTAAAAGAATATGGATTAAGCCCCCGCCTACAGGGTATACAAATGCGCCGAATATCCATCCTATAACAAGGATCACTGCGATTAAATAAAGAATGCTTCTCATGATGATAAAATTTTAATTGATAATAATTTATAGTTCAACTAAAAGCATCCAAAAATGTTTTAAAAATAAAAAGCCCCGCTGATGCAGGGCTTTTTATTTTAAGGCCGAACTTTAATACTCGTCCTCATTAAAAAAGAAGTCGTCTTTTGTTGGATAGTCGGGCCATATTTCTTCGATGTTCTCGTATGGCTCACCGTCATCCTCTAATGCCTGCAAGTTTTCAATAACCTCAACAGGCGCTCCGGAACGGATCGCGTAATCAATCAATTCATCTTTTGTTGCGGGCCAGGGCGCATCTTCAAGGTGTGATGCCAGTTCAAGTGTCCAATACATATGTTATTATTTAGTGTTATCCGGTAAATTTACTTTTTCGCAAAAGTATAATATTTTTTATTTGATTATCAATATTTTTTTTGATTTTCTCAAACTCTGGGTATCCACTGATTTTCAGGGATTTTACCATCGCTCCCAATCTTTCTCGCTAAAGTAAAAAGGTAGTCACTCAGCCGGTTCAGGTAAATTGTCACCTTTTCATCAACGGTACTCTCTTCAGCAAGGTGAACAGTGATCCTTTCCGCGCGCCTGCATATACAACGTGCAATATGGCAATAAGATATTGCATTACTTCCGCCGGGCAAAATAAAATGACGTAATTCAGGCAATTGCTCATTCATTTTGTCCATTTCGGTTTCAAGCAACTCAATATCATTTAGGTTTAGATCGGGAATGATCATTCTTGATTTTTCGGGATCAGATGCAAGTGAAGAGCCGATAGTGAACAGCCTGTCCTGTACCTCTTTTAGTATTTTTTTATCGTGGACGGCGATATCCTGGTCGATAATGAGCCCTATGTACGAATTCAGTTCATCAACAGTACCGTAACTTTCAATCCGGATATGCGATTTGGGGACACGCGTCCCTCCTATTAATGAGGTAAAACCCTTATCGCCTGTTTTGGTGTAGATTTTCATATTTGATTTTGGATTTCGGATGTTCGTCCCGATAGCTATCGGGATCGGATTTAGGTTTAAGATTTGTTTTTATAAAGATGCTTAAATCTAAAAAAACTTAATCTGTTTAATCCCGGTTCCGACTTTCGAATTTATTGTTTTGATTTGGCATTTTGATTGTTCAATTTCGAAAAATATTAGCCGTCGGCATAAACACAATGTTAATTAGTGCGTTAGGTTTATAATAGACTCAAAGCAAAACCATGAGACCAGTAATTGCATCTGCCAAAATAACTTTACCATTTTTATCTATTATGCTTTTGCTGCTGAGCTTAAAATGTGAAAGCCCGGCCAGCGTGAGCAGTTCCAGCACTAAAATAACCCTCGCTGCCATCATCAGCGAGAAGCAATTCAATGAACTTTTCCCAATGCGGGACAAGTTTTATACCTATGCGGCTTTTATCAAAGCAGTTAAGGACTTAAGCCTCATAAAAATAAAAGTAGTTAAACGTACTGGGAACAATTACCAGTTTACCCGCACGGATTTAAGCACCGGCAAATCGACCATTATCCGCCAGGATGAAGACTGGAACGAAGACTGGGCCAAAAAGAAACCGGATAGCGCCTACACTATAAACTATGGTGATTTTTGTATGGAGAAAGACCTGCAAACCAACAAAAAAGAACTGGCCGCTTTTTTCGCCCAGATAGCCCACGAAACCAGGCACGGACAGGATGGCGAATACAACGATGGCTTGATGTTTTTGCACGAAAACGATACGTCCAACAGTTACACGGCGCCAAATGATGTGTACCCCGCTGTACCTGGCAAAAAGTATTATGGCCGCGGGCCTATGGAACTGAGTTATAACGGCAATTATGGCTATGCTTCCGATTGTATATTTGGCGACAAACGCATCCTGCTGAACAATCCGCAACTGGTAGCAACGGATGCCGTGGTTGCCTTTAAAACCGCTATTTATTTTTGGATGACGCCACAGGCCCTAAAGCCATCGGCACATGATGTAATGATCGGCAAATGGCAGCCCAACGCTACAGATAAAACCGCAGGACGCATTCCCGGATTCGGGATGACCATAAACATCGTTAACGGCAATGTGGAGTGTAATAAAGGCGAAAACAATTATGGTATGAAGGACCGCATAGGTTTTTACCAGCATTTTTTACAAAAGCTCAGCGTTAGCGATCCAAATTGCGCATGTTCCTGCGGGAAAATGAAAGCGTTTTGATTTTGGAATGCGGATTTCAATCTATTTTATGCTATTTAGTTGAATATATTTAACGCAAACTAAATCACAATGAAAAAACTGTTACTTACCAGTGTGTTTGGGCTATGTTGTTTTTTAGCGTTTGGGCAAACTTTAACCCAAAATATCAACAACAGACTATTACAGAAAAACGATTTAACCGGACGTGTATTGAGTTTATCGTTGAATGATTTTGACTTTTCTCGGCTTTTTATGCATACTGATAATTCTGTAATTTACGGATTCATCGGCGATAATTACCAACGCATCCGGATCAAATTCATCACTGTTACCAAAAACCAATCCTCTCCTGACGTATATATGGTACATGGAAAATCGATGGTCAAAAATAATATTTGTGAATTTAAGGGTTCTATTACGATCTCAAATATTAAGAAATACAAAACAATATCCTACGGTGTTGACGATAGCTATAAAAACAAAGGCATCAAAGGACAATATGTTATTTTAGGCAATTACAATTTTAGTGAATATGAAACTCAAGCCCATTCCGGAATATTTAAAGGAGTATTTCAATCGAATTTATATTTAGATAAAAACAATAAAGTCCATTACGATGACATTGATGATATTTCTGATGGCTATGCAAATAATCAGTACCTGGGACAGTGGATTTCATATAAAGGGAACATAATAAAAAGGTGTAATTGGGGAGATTTCCGCATTCCAAATTCAGGCGATCTGGACATTGGGGCAGGCGAATTCTCACCGGCGGACAAATATTTGAAATTTGGCTGGCAATCCGTGAGAGATTTAATGGCGTCACAACATAATAAAAATGCCCAAAAAATCGAAGACGCCAGATGGTGGGAGTAACCAAAAACCTGTACTAAATTCAGTCCTTGTCACCAAAATACGCCTTCATCGGCTCAAAATAATGGGTAACCCAGCCACTTTCGTATTGAGTTCCGTGCGGCGGCAACTTTGAATGGGTTAGCGTAACCAGTGTACCGCCTTCCGCATCCTCGAAAGTAACTTCGATAATGGAATCTTCTTCATCGTCCGAAAACTCTACCGTCCGCCATACCTGTACAATTTTTGAGTACGGCACCAGTTCTTTATTTGTGCCGGTGATATAGCCATCGTGCGCCATAAAGGTATCTCCAACTTTGGTGCTGGCAATTGCGTCGGCGGCATTGGTCATGCCGGCATGTTTTTCGGCATCCAGCCAGGCATTATAAATTGTTTCCCTGTTAGCGGGAATGATTGCTTCAACAAATAAAATATAACAATCATTTCCGTTACCCGGTTTTATGGCATAGGAGCCCCTTATATTTACATCATCATAATCTCTGAACACCTCAAACTGTTCCAGCTGGAAATCGATATTGCCGGTTACCTGGAAATCTGATCTTGCTTTAAGTAGCTGATAGGTATCGTTAAATAAGTCGATGGTATCGCTGTTAAGGCCGGTAGTATCGAAGGGGTAGTTTTCCATTAACTATGGTTTTTTGGAGAAAAGTAGTTATTTCCGGTAAATAAACCAACAATATGCCAATACATCAACCTA
>Ga0206921_10213_pt1 | contig 15631 bp, 9 predicted proteins | sample Alteio_BWOrgHeat_66_FD_152930 | JGI IMG/M metagenome (GOLD analysis project Ga0206921, IMG submission 152930) | Enriched cells from forest soil in Barre Woods Harvard Forest LTER site, Petersham, Massachusetts, United States -... | ecosystem: Environmental > Terrestrial > Soil > Temperate forest >...
AAAAACAATCTCAGCGATTTTTTTGTCAGAAAATGAGGTGTTCACGAGAAACAGCCGGACAGACTCTTCCTTCCCTTCTCTGCGCCCTCTTTCGAGCGCTTCTTCGGCTTTAATTTCTGCCCATTGTTCAGCAATACCCATAGTATTTCTTTTACCGGTAATTTGATCTACTTTATCCATAAATTTACGATTTGTTTCAGAATTTTTAAATACCACATAATTTTTCAGAAAGATTAAAATAGCATTCGTCTTTTTCTCACCGAACACAGCCATTTTTTCCTTCAGAATTCTCACTATTCGCAATTTTCGCTCCAACAGCACGCTGTCCCGTTCTTCATCCGTGCCTTTCACCCAGAGCAACGTCTCCTTCGCCACCATCACGACAACCGCAAAGGGATTGTCACTTGCCGCCAGGACTTCGTCCGGATAATCCGAAATGCACAAAGTCTTATATTCATATCTTGTGCGCATCCATAAGTGGCGATCTTCATAAACACCTGATACATTCCTCCCGTGCCGGCCTGTACAGACAGCAATAGCCGCGACCGGCCGATCGTGCCGATCGAACAACCGATAGTAATATTGAAACATCCGTTTCGGAAAATTCCCGTCGCTTCTCCCCTGGACTTCCACATGAAGCAACATCCATTTTTCGCCGCCGGTTCGCAGGTGCACTTTTACTAGTTTGTCCACGACACGGGTGACAGACTGTTTTTCGGGCGACGGGTGCATATCCTCTAACTCTTTATCAAGGAATTCAAAACCCCGTCCGAAATCCAATTCTGTATTAATGTTCGGTTGAACGAAAAGCAGGAGATCTTCCGCTACCTCTTCAAGCATGCCTTTCCAAAGCATATCATATTTCGGTCGCATAAAATTAAAATTTGACTAAAAATTTGTTTCACCCACTCATTGGGCGAATCTGAAGGATGCATTTAGTCTATTGGGAAGTAACCGGTGGAAAAGCAAGTAGCTACTCAAAATTACGCATCCAATAAAATCTCTAAGAAATATTTCCCTACCTTCCCCATCCCACAACCCCCCAGCAATGAAAAAATTCCTCGCATCCCTGCTCCTTCTCACCCTTCTCGGCCCCCTTTTCGCGCAGCCGAAAAGAACCATATTCATTACCGGCGGTGACTTTAGTCCCATCTTTATCCGGTATGTCGCGGCGCTCACGGGCAAACCCAACCCCCGCATTTGCTTCATCCCAACCGCCAGCGCCGACAACCCCGGCGGCATCGCCCACTGGTATGAGGAGTGCTCGGACCTCGCGTTGAGGCCCTATGTCCTGCGGACATTCATCAATTCAGCACCGGATCAAAAGACGTTTGAAGAAACCATCCTGAGCATGGATGCCATTGTAGTGGGGGGCGGCAGCACCCTAAACATGATCGCCGTCTGGAAGGCCCAGGGCATCGACACCGTCCTGCGGAAAGCCTATGAAAAAGGGATCGTCATGTCCGGTGGCAGCGCGGGATCGCTCTGCTGGTTCAGCGGCGGCCTCACCGATTCGAGGCCAAAGCAACTCAGCCTGGTCCAATGTCTGGGCTTTCTTTCGCAGAGCCATTGCCCCCATTACCACAGCGAACCTACCCGAAGACCCCTCTACCTGCAAACCGTCCTGTCCGGAAAGCTTTCCCCGGGTTATGCATGCGACGACAGGGCGGGCATTCTGTTCGAAAATGAACAACTGGTAAAAACGGTCGCCGCGGACCAGCAAAATCATGTGTATTTCGTATCTGTTTCCGAAGGCAAGATCAAGGAGGACGAATTGCCCACACAAGTCATCCGCTAACTCACATCAACCCGCGCAACCTCAACTCCTGCAACAACATGATCGTCTTCCCATCCTTTATCTCGCCCGTCCTGATCATCTTCAGCGCCTCGTCAAACGGCAGCTCCAGCACCTCGATATCCTCCTGCTCATGCTCGAGCCCTCCGCCTTCATGCACTTTCATCGATGGGATATATTCCGCTATAAAAAAATAAAGGATCTCGGTCACCGAACCCGGAGACATATACGCTTCATACACTTTCTCGACGGTCCCAATCTTATACCCCGTCTCTTCCTCCGTCTCCCGGCGGATCGCATCTTCCGCATTGTCCCTGTCCAACAATCCCGCACAGGCCTCGATCAGCATCCCCGATTCATTCCCATTTACAAAGGACGGCAACCGAAACTGCCGCGTCAGGATCACCTTCCGTGCAGATTTATTATAGAGCAGGATCACCGCCCCATTCCCCCTGTCATAAACTTCCCGATTGCGGGTAACCCATTGCCCGCCGGCATCCCGATATCGATAAGTGATCTTTCGCAATACATACCAGTTGTCTGACAATACTTCCGTCTTAATGATCTCAATTGGTCCTTCCATATAACAAGATACTAAATCCCCCCCACTCAGAGAATACGACGGCTCCCCGGCGCTACACCCCCGGCACCCCCGCCCGTCGGCATCACCGAATCCTGCTTATGCGCCAACTTCCAATCCTCCTCGAAAAACTTCCCCCACCGCTGAATATAATTATAGTATTCATAATCCGTCTCACAACTCTTGATAAAATCATAACTCGGCCGGTATTGACGCATGAACGTATCCAGCGCCGGCGACTCCAGCCCCGTCAGCTTCCGAACGACCGACATATTCCAGTGATGATCGATATATTTATCCTGCTCCTCCCATATCAGCCGGCTTTGCATGGCCTCCATCCGCCGGTTGGCCTTGCCATCGAGCAACATGTCCAGATCGAATCCCATGCCTACCCCCGGTCGCCGCTCCATCTTCATATTCGTCAGGTAGTGAGACGAATAGTCGAACACCTTTTGGTATTCCTTCCGGTTTTCCAGCGAATCCAACAGGTAGTTCCGGGAGCGGACATACACCGAGGGGAGGCTGTCCACTGTCACCTGCAGGCTCATGTCAAAAGGATAACCCGCCGGCAGGTCCCGCACCGGGAACCTGGCGGTGGCGCGGCCCAAATAGGAAAAATAAAGGCTGTCGGCGGAAGGGACCCGGATATGGTAATGCCCCAGAGAGTCGGTCATGGTCCCGATGCCGCTGGTACTGAGGACGCTGACCCCTGGCATCGCATATTGCTGGGTCTGGTCATAAACCGTCCCCCTGATCTCCACCTGCGCCGCCGCGGGCCGCACGAAAAAAACGGTAAAAGCCAGGATCAGAAAGAGTTTTGGTGGGTTCATTTATAGCAGTATATTCAATATTAACTTCGGGTCCATTTCTACCGGAAAACTATGCCCTCCCCCATAAATTCATTGAAAACAACTTGTTATTTAATATTTTTTTAACCCCGCCACCGTACTTTTGACCCATGAAAGAGGCCAGGCTCCCGACTATCAAGGAGATCGCCAAACAGCTGAACGTCTCCGTCTCAACGGTCAGCAGGGCGCTCCACGACCACCCCGGCATCGGCATGCGGACCAAAATGCGTGTGCAACAGCTTGCCCGGGAGTTGGACTATGAACCCAACCAAACCGCCATCTCCTTCAAACAACGCAAGACCTTCACCATCGGCGTGGTCCTTCCCAATCTCAAGGAAGAATTCTTTTCCGAGGCCATCAACGGCATCGAAGACGTAGCCACCCAACACAAATACAGCGTCCTGATCAGCCAGTCCAAAGACGATATCGAACGCGAACGCCGGATCATCACCACGATGAAGAACAACCGCGTCGACGGCATCATCGCCTCCCTCGGCGCCAATACGACTTCCTACGATCATTTCAACGCACTGAAAAAATACGGCATCCCGCTCGTCTTCTTCGACCGCGTACCTCCCCTTCCCGGTTTCAATAAGGTCTATTCGAACATGAACAGCGGGACCCGCGAAGCAATCGAATTTCTCATCGGCAAGGGGCACCGCCGTATCGGCATCCTCAACGGACCCGAGAAAATGCAATCCTCCAAAGAACGCACCGAAACCTACAAACAAGTCCTGATCAAAAAGAGACTGAAGATCGATCTGGGGCTTGTCGCCAATACCGACCTTACACGCGAAAGCACCTATATGGCAATGCAACAGCTGCTCGGTCAGCGACCCCGTCCGACGGCAATCCTGGTCATCAACGATTATATCGCGCTCGACGCTATGCAGTACGCGAGGCACCAAAACCTGAAGATCAACAAAGACATATGTTTCGTCAGCTACGCCAACCTACCCATCACCAGCTACCTCGAAACGCCGCCCATGGCTTCCGTCGAACAATATCCCTATCAGCAGGGCGCAAAGGCCGCAGAGATCCTCATGCATATCCGAAATGAAATGGAGAAGGACGGGAGACGCGGCGAACCCGAAACATTCGAAAATGTCGTCATCAACGGACAATTGATCGTCCACTCGAAACGCTGATTTTCCCGCAACCGTTTGCGTATGGTTAAATGGTCGTTCTTGCCTATGTTTGAAAAGTCGTATAAATTCTAAACATGAACGCCCGAGTCCTCTCTGCATATGGGTTTCCATCCGATGTCTCCGTCACCCCTCATGGCAGCGGTCTGATCAATCGTACATGGCTCATCCGCAGCGCGAAAGGCGACTATATCCTCCAGCAGCTGAACCGGCAGGTCTTTGTCCGCCCTGATTTTATAGCGGAAAATATCGAGTTGGTCGGCCAATATCTTACCGAACATTATCCGGGGATAGTCTTCCCCCGGCCCGTAAGGGCCACAGGCGGCGAAACATTGGTCGACGCCGGCTCCGAGGGGCACTACCGTCTCTATCCATTTATCGATAGTTCCGTTACCATCGACGTCGTACACACCCCGGCGGAAGCCTTCGAAGCGGCACGGCAATTTGGCGGATTCACCCGCATGCTCGCCGGCTTCGACGCAAAAAGCCTGCACGAGACCCTGCCCGGCTTCCACGATCTGCCGCTGCGTTATCGCGATTTCCGGGATGCCCTCGGGAACGGTCGCCCCGACCGCATCCAACGGTCCGTCCAACTCATAGATTACCTGAAGGCACAACACCATCTCGTAACGGAATACGCAAATATCCGGACAAACCCCGGGTTCAAACTCCGCGTCACCCACCACGATACCAAGATCAGCAATGTGCTCTTCGACCGGCAGGGCAAAGGCATCTGCGTCATCGACCTCGATACCGTCATGCCCGGCTATTTCATCAGCGATGTCGGGGACATGCTTCGGACCTATCTTTCACCGGTGTCCGAAGAAGAAAAAGACCTCTCGCTGATCCGCATCCGCATGCCCTATTTCCGGGCCATCGTGGAAGGCTATCTGGAGGAGATGTCAAACGAGCTGACGCCAATGGAGACCCGATCATTCGTTTATGCAGGTTCTTTCATGATGTATATGCAGGCTTTGCGTTTCATTACCGACTACCTGCGCAACGATGTGTACTACGGCAGTAAATACGAGGACCAAAACTTTGTCCGCGCGATGAATCAGGCGACCCTTCTCCGGCTCTACCTCGCTAAGTCGGCCAGATTGCAAAACATCGTCCGGGACGTCGTGGCAAAAATGACCGCCTGATTCAGCAGCCGGCCCCGACTAATATACCGGCTTTTTCCCCTTCTTCTTCCAGGCGTCGAATATCGGGGGATATGGCCCGTACTTGTGCTGCTCGTCCGAAAATCCGTCTATGAACGGACCGCGGTCATAGTCGATCGCCTTCTCCGCCGGGTTCGGATAGTCGTAGCTTTTTACAGTCGGGCGCGCATGCAATTTATCGTCATTGATAAATGCCGCCACATCCAGCGCATCCGCATCGCTTAGCAAGGGCTTGGAATACGTCGCCTTGTCATAAGGCATATTGGCCTTGATCCATTGTGCGGCCTTGATGATCCGGTGCATGCTGCTGCCCGGTTGATACGCATTGAGGCCCCACAGCGGAGGATAAGTATAGGTGACCCCGTCCGGGCGCAGCTGGCCTTCTCCATCCTTCCCATGACAACGGGCGCAGTTGGATTCGAAAATAACCTGCCCCCTGCCGGGGTCGGCAGCCACATCGGGGAAACTTACTTCCAGGTTCTTGCTGCCTTTAAAGGTCTTCGCACCCCGCGCGTAACCATTGATCCACTTCAGATAGGACTGAATGGCGATCATTTCTTTACTATCCAGTGGCAACGGCCGGCCATTGTGCGGCCGTTCGATACAGTTATTGATCCGCTCGGCCAGGTCGAGGACCTTGCCTTCCCTGGCCCTGTACTGAGGATAATTCGCATGCGAGGTGATGAGGTTGAAGGAGAAAGGCTTGGTGCCTGCCTGCTGGTGACAATTGGTGCAATTCAATTTGTTCCGCGTGTAATGTCCGTTGATGCCTTCCGGGCCGATATAATAGGCCGTATTGTACATCAATGCCTGGCCGTACCGAACGGCATCTCCAAAACTGTCCCGGGGAATGTCCGTCGTATCGATGAGAATGAGTGAATCTCCAATAGCCCCTGCAGGTGCCTTAACGGCGGCAACACTCTCCGCCGCGCCCTCGCTGCACGCTACGAAGATCACCCATGCCGCCCCGATCACTGCCACCACTTTCAATAAATTATATTTCATAAGAACCTCCTTCTCTTTTATCGCAGCCGGTTTTATCGCAGCCGGTTTCATTCTAGCCAGGGCGCCACCTGTTCCCTGGTCAAAAATTCTACCCGGTACGGCGGTATCGCCGTCTCCATATCCCATAACAACACGCCTTGCCGGTTGGCCAGCACGGTCATTTTCCTTTTGCTGCTGCAACACAGTACTATGGAGTCCGTGACCAGGTAGGCGCTGCCCATCCGGTCATTGTAGATCTCCGGCGGCAGCTGTATGTGCATATCCATCGTAGCAATACGCCGCGGCTGGTCCAGCTTCACAGCAAAGACTTCTGACCGTCTGTTCTCGACCCCATTATCGAAGAACATCAACGAACCCATCCGGTTGATATGTACGGCATGCGCCTGGGTGAAAAGACATCCGTCCGGCATGGTGAAGTCGCCCCCCTTCCCGAATTTCCACAACACCTTCCCGGTCTTCTCATCCACTTTCCAGATCTGCCCATTATTGTAAAAACTCAGGATGAAATTCCCATCCCTGTCGAAATTCAGGCTATTGGCATGCATCCAGTCCCGTCTCGTCTTCAGCAGCCGAGGGTCTTTCAGGGGATCGACGACGTCGAAGACGCTCCACTGCCACACCTTCCGGCCATTGCGATCGAGGATAAGGATCCCGTCCCCGTTCACCGTGTCCCTTGCACCGCCGCCGATAGACCGCAGGTCCATCAGCCGCTGATCCACAAACAGCGTCAGGTACTGCCCGCTGTCATTTTTCAGTATCTCATGATGGATCGAATAATGCAGATCGCCCATCCCCTTTTTCAAATAGACGACCGTATCCCCCGATAGGCTGATCTCCATGATCTCGCTTCCATAGCTGGTCGGTTCGTCATTCCGGCCCAATATGGAGACAATGGTGCCCTCTTTTGTAAAATGAGTGACTTTGAAACCCGTTCCGTCTACTTCATGATACCAGCGCAGCCGGCCTTTCCAATCGACGATATAGTCCAACCCGGGCGTCTCCCGTTTGTTCATGAGCATGAACCCGGATTTGAAAACGGCCGGCACCAGGGCAGGCGAATCGCAGCTGGATTTGAACTGGTTTTTCAGCCACATCGGCAGCTCAGGTGAAACAAAGGTATTTACCTTTGTCTCCTGCTCTTTTCCTGCGTACGAGGTCACCACCCGGTAGGAATAGTGTGTGCCAGGAAGGATGTTGTAGATGACCATAGTATGTTGAACTCCATTCGGCGCCACAGCCGAAGTCAGCGCGCGGCGCTCTCCGACACTATCCGGCCAATACCGGACCCAGGCCTCCGCGGAATCCACCGTCTCGGCCTGTACCTCGATTTGCAATACATTGTGATGGTGCTCGCCCAGACGGATAGAACGAACGGAGCCGCCGGTGTATTTACATCCGGCGGCTGCCATAAAACCTAGAACTGCTGCTATATAAAAACCAACCTGCTTCACATTTACCTGCTCGAATTATCCAGGTTCGGATTCAACTGAACCTGGCTTTGGGGATATGGGAAATATTGATTCTTCGGCATCACGATGCTGGGCGTTTGCCCAATCCGAGTCAGATAGGCATTCACGATGACATCGTATTTGTTCATGCGGATGAGGTCTTCCCGCCGCTTGCCCTCATAGAAGAACTCCCAGCCGCGCTCCTGCAGCAAGGCGTCGCGGAAGCTGCTCTGCGTATAATTGCCCATCGCCAGGAGTGGGGCATGCGAACGAGCCCTTACCTGGTTGATCAGGGTGACGCTCTCGGCATTCAGCCCATTGATCTCGTTGAGCGCCTCGGCGCGGCTCAGCAGCACGTCGGCATAACGAAGGATATCCACACTGTGGCCGTCATAGTACGAGTTGACGGAACCCAGCGAGTCGGCATATTTCTTCGTGGCGATGTCAGGCATGTAGAAGAGTCCGGCAGGCGCCTGGGCGGTAAGGGTCGGTCCTGCCATATGCTCCAATCCGTCGACACCCATATAGGAGGGATAAAAACACCATTTCCGGTCGTCGGCGCTGTCAAAAGAGCTCCAGAAATCCCAGGACACCGCATAATACTGCCAGCGGTTCTGGACGACCGGGTGGTTCAGCGGTCCGAAGTGGTTCATCAGCTCGGCCCCGTTGGTATTGGCGTCACAGAGTACGGAGAAAATATTCTCGCTGCACCACTTGTTAGCCTCGGTGAACAATCCCAGATAGCTCGGATAGAGATTGTACACGTTCAGGCTCATGATCTGCTGCGTAAGGTCCGCCACCTTCTGCCAGTTGCGTTCCCGGAGATAGAGCTTCATCAGCAAGGTGAGCGCGGCGCCCTGAGTAGCGCGGCCCACGTCGTTGGTCGAATAGATAGGATTGTTGGCGTAGTTCAGAGGCAGCACAGACGCGGCATTGGTAAGATCGCCGATCAGCAGCGAGTCGATGGTCGCCACCGGCGCCGGTTTCGGTTGGCTGGTATAGTTCGGGCTGGCCAGGTCTTTCTCCGTAGCCAGGACAACGGGTCCGAAGGCGTCCGTCAGATCCATATACGACACGGCCCGGCAGAATTTGACCTCGGCCAGGAACTGCGCCTTTTGCGCCGCCGTGATCCCCGTCATCGGCGTGATATTGTAGATGGCGTTGTTGGCGTCCGATATCAGTTTGTAGGCATATAGCCAGTCCTGCCCGATAAGCCCGTTGGCGGAGTTCCACTGTGCCAGCGACAGCTGCCCGGGGTCACCGCCATAGCTGCAATGGCCGACATCGGTGGTCAGATCGGTCAGCGCAAAATGGCGCACCGTCCAATATTCGAAGTTGTCTCCGACGGTGGGTCCCTTAAGCCGCGCATACACTGAGTTCACCGCTGCGATGGCATCCGATTCGGTCACGAAGGCATTCGCATTCGTAAGACTGCTGTACACCTGCGGGTCCAGGGATTTGTTGCAGGCGCCGAGCAGCGATGCTGCGGCAACGGAGATGGCGGAAATATATCTTTTCATCTTGTCCTGAGATTTTCTTTTTAATGAATGGATAATTTAACACCTACGATAAAGGTGCGGAAGGCCGGGAAGGAGTTGAAATCCAGTCCGCCTGCAATATTGGCGACCGTGCCGTTGACCACCTGGTTGCCCGACAAGGTCCCGCCCACGGGATTGTTGCCCGCATGGACATTCACCTCGGGGTCCGTCCCCTTGTACCCTGTAAAGGTCAACAGGTTCTGCCCGGAAGCATAGATCCGGATACCCTCGAAGATGGGTATGCGCCTCACGAGGCTCGTGGGGAACGAATACCCGATGGCCAATTGTTTCAGCCGTACGTAGGAGGCATTCTCCACGAATCGCGAGTTTACATAGCTGCCGTAAGTACTCAGGAAATAACCGTCGCGCGGGACCGAAGTATTCTCGTGCGTACCGGCTACCCAGCGGTCCAGCACGGCCGTTCCGGTAGTGGATTCCAGCACCAGCCTGTTCATGTCATACAGGTAGTATCCGAACGCACCCTGAAAAAAGATATTCAGATCGAATCCCTTGTACCGGAAATCGTTGCTGAAGCCTGCCAGGAAATGGGGGTTGGTATTGCCCAGGAATGTGCGGTCGTTCGGGGTGAGCGTCGCTTCGTGCGTGAGGTCTTCGTATTTCGGATCCCCCGGTTTGGAGTTGGGCTGGGGTGCATACACCTCACCCGTCTTGATTACGCCGGCATATTTGTAACCGTAGATCTCCCCGAGCTCGCGTCCCGGCATGAGCCGCGTGAACTCCTGCGCAGACACTACCCCGCTGGGATTGGCTGTATTGCTGCTGATATAGGCAATGCTGGGGGCCAGCGAAAGACATTTCTGTTTGTTATACGCCAGGTTGAGGGTTGTATTCCAGGAGAAGTCCTTTGCTTTAAGATTCTCCGTGCTAATGCCTAGCTCGATACCCTGGTTCTGAACGGAACCGATATTAGCCGTCTGAGAGCTGAAACCCCACCACTGTCCCACCGGCACGGCCAGCAACAGGTTGCTGGTCGTCTTACGATAGATATCCAAGGTGGCATTGACCCTGTTTTTCGCAAAACCCATGTCCACGCCGGCATCGAATTGCGCGGTGCTCTCCCATCTCAGGTTGTTGTTGGGCAGTGCCGACGGCTCGATACCCGCGGACAAGGTGCTGCCATCCGAAAGCACTGTATTGTAAGGGGTGAATGTGCTGAGATAGGCGTAATTGCCGATACGATCGTTTCCCGTAAGGCCATAGCTGATACGGGCTTTGAGGCTGGAGAACAGGCGCTGCTCTTTCATAAAGCCCTCATCGGTGAACCGGTATGCCAGGGCGCCGGACGGGAATATACCGTGACGATAGTTAGGTCCGAATTTGCTGGAAATATCATCCCGCAACGTGAATGTCGCCAGGATACGGTCCTGGTAAGAGTAATTCAACCTTCCAAAATAAGAGCTCAGCTTGGCATTGGCCTTATAGCTGCCGGGGGCGGGATAGGCAGTCGCGCCGGCGCCCAGGTTGTTATTGAGGAACACGTCCGTCGAAAAACCCTTGCTGCCTGCTGACAACGACTGCTGGACATCCTCCTGGTTGGTGGTCCCGACCATGGCCGTAAAGACATGATCGCCCAAGGTATATTTATAGGTGAGGTATTGCTCGACCAGCCACCGCTCGGTAGTGAACATCTGCTGCGACGCCACACCCCCATTGGCAGCACCGGCGATCAGGGTCTTTGGCAGGTACTGGCCGGTCGTCGATTCCGAGAACTCCCCGCCCACGCTGACATGATAGGTCAGGTGTTTGATGATGTCGTAGTCCAAAAAGATATTTCCATTGATCAGCTTGTTGACAGAGGTATTGGTCGGTTCCAGCAAGGACGCCAGGGGGTTGTCCTTGCCCTGGTACTGATAGAATGAGCCATCCGGGTTATAGGCCGGGATATTCGGTCCGTAGGTGAGGATACCATACAATGGCGCGGTGATGTCCCCGGAATATTTCTGGATATCGGCATTAGTGCTTGCCGCATAGACGTTGCCGCCTACCTTCACCCGATCGTTCAGCGTCTTGTCGGCTCCGATGCGCGCCGTATACCGGTTCAGATCGGTATGCTGCAGCACACCCAACTGGTCGAGATAGCTTCCGGAGATATAGATATGACCGTTCTTGTCCCCTGAGCTCACACTCACTGTCCTGTTTTCGATCAACCCCGGGCGTGTGGCAAGACCAAACCAGTCCGTATTGGCAGTGGGAAAACTCGCGCCGAAAGGAGGCGTGGTCCCATTCTCGACAGCAATGGCGTTCTGAATGGATTGGTACTGCTGACCGTTGATGAGCGATGGGTTATAGGTGAGCCGTTGCGTCCCATTGGAAAGATCCGCATCGATCACGACCTTGCCGTTCTTGCCTTTCTTCGTAGTGATCAGCACGACCCCGTTACCGCCGCGCGCGCCGTAGATAGCCGTGGCCGACGCATCTTTCAATATCTGGATGTCTTCGATATCGTTGGGATTGATAAAGCTGCCGTTATCCGATACGAACCCGTCGATGACGAACAAGGGCTGGTTGCTGGTATTGACAGAGTTGCCGCCCCGGACGATAATATTCATGCCCGCACCCGGCGAAAAATCCGCCTGTTGCACCTGCACGCCCGCCGCGCGGCCTTGCATAGCCTGCCCCACGTTGGAGATGGTACCCCCGGAGTTCAGATGGTCACTGCCGATGCTGCTGACGGCGCCCGTCAGGTCTTTCCGCTTTTGCGTTCCATAGCCAACGACGACGACATCCTCCATCCGTTTGGTATTTTCCTGGAGCGTCACGGACACATCGGAATGATCGCCCACGGCGATCTCCTGGTCTTCATAACCCACCGAACTGATTACCAGCACCGGAGCCTTTCCGATGACGTTCAGCGCGAACTTCCCGTCCGCGGCGCTTACCGTCCCGCGCTGCGTACCTTTTACGTTGATACTGACGCCCGACAGGGCATTTCCCTTTGCATCGGTGATCGTTCCGGTCACCACCCGCTGCGCCTTTTGAGCGACGCCGGACAGGGAGCAACAGGTGAATAATACAAAGTTTAGTAGCAAATAGATCGTTCTCATAAACTAAGCTGTTGGTATTTCGTAATCACGTAACTTTTTGTTAACTGTCTAAAAGTAGATGAATTGCCGGATAATTTTATTCCGGACGCATGCCCGAAGACGATCGATTGTCAACGCAATCGTTTGATATTTCAATGCAATCGTTTGCGTGATTTTGTTATCGCCCGCTCTCTTTTTTTATTCAATCGTTTGCGGAAATCGCCTGACGAATATTTGCCCTAGTTTCGGGTATGCCTAAAATATCGATCTGCATGAACCGTCCGCTCTTCTTCCTCCTGATGGCACTCACCTTGTCTGCCCGGGCCCAGCAATCCCTTCCTCCATACTCCGCGGGCAACAACGATTGGAATGCCGATAGTCTCGGCAATATCCGGGCCGTCGTAGAGGTGCCCGCCGCCTGCCGCGTGGCGAAAGTGCTGATCCCCTGGCGCCGTAGCGATAAAGACCCCGCGGGCAAACGCATTATTATAGAAGACGCCTCCACCCACCTTCGCATCGACCGCTTCAGCACCGGCCGCATCGACAACGAGTCGGGTGAGATATCTTTCGAGCCCGCCTCCGGTAAAGGCGCATATTATATTTATTATATGCCGTACCGCAACGAAGGGAGATCGAACTATCCAAAAGGCGTTTATCTGTCTCCGGTAGTTGGCGGGCCGCTCGCCGACCCCGGAGCTTTCAATGCCCGGGTGACGGCCATCCAATCCATCAATGCTTTCAATTCCGTCTACCCGATGGAGGTGATCGCAACCGCAAGTGAAACGGCCGCAACCATCCGTAACAGCGGAAGGAAGGACTATCTGCTCTTCCCCGAAGACCGGCGCTTTCCCATCCGGATGACCGACTATCTCCCCGCGCGCTGGACGACCCGGCGCTATTCTACCGTCTTCGCCGACACCGCGTGCAAAGGCGAACACTATTCCTGGCAGATCGGCATCTTCGCCCTGCAGGACCTGCCGTCTCTGACCCTGGAGTTCAGCGACCTCCGCGGCGACAGGAATTCGATCATTCCGAAAACGGCGTTTTCCTGTCTCAACACCCATGGCATCGATTATACCGGGAAACCCTTCGATAAAGAAGTGTCGGTGGCGACCGGAAAAACACAAGCCCTCTGGTGCCTGGTCGATATCCCGCAGATGATACCCGCCGGTTGGTATAAAGGGAACGTAACGATCCACTGTGCAGGTCACGCCGCTACCACAGTGCCCCTCAGACTATTCATAAAGGATACGGTGCTTGGCGACGGCGGCATCTCCCAACCGGCCGACCAGACCAGGCTGCACTGGCTGAACTCTACGCTCATGCAGGACAATACGGTCATCCCTCCCTATATTCCCTTGCAGGTAAAAGATAGTTGTATATCCTTGCTGGGACGCAGGCTCTTCATCGGTGCGGACGGTCTTCCCTCACGCATACAGACCCTTTTCACGCCGGAAATGACAGGCTATGCCCAAACCCCCAACGAGCTGCTCAGCGGGCCCATTCATTTCGATTGTCTCGATAATGCGGGGAAGAAGATGGTATTCACCACCGGATCGCCAACATTCATCGCCACCCGCGCCGGTACAGTAGAATGGACTGCTGCTGCTGTTCATTCCGACCTGCGCATGGATATCACCGGCCATCTCGAATTCGATGGTTTCCTTCAATACACGGTGAAAATGACGGCCCTGGGGGACATCGATCTGCAGGACATCAGTATGATCATCCCATTCCGCAAGGATATGGCTCGCTATATGATGGGGCTGGGTCTCAAAGGGGGCGATTGCCCGCAGCAATTCAGCTGGAAATGGGATGTTGCCGCGAAGAACCAGGACGGGGCCTGGATCGGCGCAGTCAATGCCGGCCTCCAATATTCGCTGCGCGACGAGAAATATTCACGGCCGTTGAATACTAATTTCTATTTGCAGAAACCCCTGCTGCTACCCTCCTCCTGGGGCAATGCCAACAAGGGCGGTATTTCACTGACCACCGCCGACAGCTCGGTGCTGGTCCGCAATTTCAGCGGCAGCCGGCGCCTGAAAAAAGGCGATACGCTATTCTTTGACGTCACTTTCCTGATCACCCCCTTCCATCCTATCAATACGGATTTCCAGTGGTCCACCCGGTTTTATCACCGCTACAACAATATCGACAGCATCGCGGCGACCGGCGCCACTGTGGTCAACATCCATCATGCAACCCCTATCAACCCCTGGATCAACTACCCGTTCATCGAATGGAAGAAGATGAAGGACTATATCGATGAAGCCCACTCGAAAGGGCTGAAGGTAAAGATCTACAATACCGTCCGGGAACTGTCGGATCGCGCCTGGGAGCTGTTCCCGATGCGAAGCCTCGGCCATGAGATCTATTCCACCGGTAAGGGCGGCGGTTTTAGCTGGCTGCAGGAGCACGTTAAGGACGACTATATCCCCGCCTGGTTCGTACCGGAGATCAGGGACGCGGCCCTTATCAATAGTGGAATGAGTCGCTGGCACAACTATTATGTGGAGGGCATGAACTGGCTGGTGCAAAACGTGGGCATCGACGGCATCTATCTCGACGATGTCGCGTTCGACCGTATTACGATGAAGAGGATCAAACGTGTTCTCACCCGGGACGGCCATCCGGGCATCATCGATCTGCATTCCGCCAACCAATACAACCCGCGCGACGGTTTCAACAATAGCGCCAACCTGTATATGGAACATTTCCCTTATCTCAACCGGCTCTGGTTCGGCGAATACTTCGATTATGAAAAGAATGATCCTTCCTTTTTCCTCACCGAGGTCAGCGGCATTCCCTTCGGCCTTATGGGCGAAATGTTGCAGGGTGGCGGCAACCCCTGGCGCGGCATGATCTATGGTATGACGAACCGCATGCCCTGGAGCGATCACGCCGATCCCCGTCCCATCTGGAAGGTCTGGGACAGGTTTGGGATGGAGAGTTCCGCGATGCTCGGTTACTGGAGCCCCTCCTGCCCCGTGCGGACGGACAATGCCCGCGTGCTGGCCACCGTCTATAAAAAGAAAGACTCGTCCCTGGTAGCGATCGCCAGCTGG
>Ga0206921_10217_pt1 | contig 15559 bp, 15 predicted proteins | sample Alteio_BWOrgHeat_66_FD_152930 | JGI IMG/M metagenome (GOLD analysis project Ga0206921, IMG submission 152930) | Enriched cells from forest soil in Barre Woods Harvard Forest LTER site, Petersham, Massachusetts, United States -... | ecosystem: Environmental > Terrestrial > Soil > Temperate forest >...
GGGGGACGACTATGAACCGACCTTCCTTCATATCAGTACCATCAACAATTACCTGAGCTACTTCAATTTGATGACCTACGATTATCACGGAAGCTGGCTGGCCCATTCGGGGGATAACGCCCCGCTCGCGGAGGATTCAGCGGACCCCGGTTTCAGCCATACGGCTTCCGGCGTGACGGCGGTGAATTACTACACGTCCAACGGGGCCTCTATCTCCAAGATCAACTACGGGCTTCCTTTTTATGGGTATGGTTTCAACACGGCGGGTCTTTACCAAAATTGCGGTGGGAATTGCACCACCACAACGCTCACCTACGCCCAGATAGCGCCCTTGGTGGGGGCTGGTTGGACGCGAAATTGGGATGCTTCCTCGAGTTCCCCCAACCTGGTCCATAGTGGAAGCGCCAGCGTCATCTCTTACGATGACACCCAATCGGTCACGGTGAAGGCCAATTACGTCATCAATACGATGGGAGTGGCGGGCATCTTTGCCTGGTCGGCGGACCAGGATTACAACGGTTCCACCCAACCCCTTTTGACCGCCATGTACCAGGTGGCTTCGGTCGGCTGTGGGCCCACCAATACGCCGACCGTGACACCGACGGCGACCAAGACTTTTACGCCGGTGGTGCAGTCCACCTGGCGGGTGAACGCGGGCGGGCCTCTGTACACGGACACTTCCTCTAACGTTTGGGTGGCGGATACCAACTTTACCGGTGGAACAGCTGCTGCGGGGGGCGGGGCCATATCGGGGACCACCGACTCGACCCTTTACGATACCCAACGCTATGGCAACAACTTCAGCTATAGCTTCAATGTCCCGGCGGGTAGTTACCAAGTGACCTTGTTGTTCGCCGAAACCTATTCAGGGGATTTCCTGGTGGGCGCCAGGGTCTTCAATGTCGCCATCAATGGGACGACGGTCTTGCCGAACATGGATGTTTACGCCCAGGTCGGGGGCAACGCGGCGGATGTCAAAGTCTTGAACAACATCGCCCCCAGTGGAGGAGTCATCACCATCGCTTTCACGGGGACGGCCAGTACGGATACCAACGCGTTGGTGGAAGCCATCCAGATCATCCCCATGCCGGTGACGCCCACCTTTACTTCTACGCGCAGTTCCACGCCCACTTCGACGATGACCTTTACGGCTACTAATACGAGCACCGCCACCCGAACCAACACACCGGTTCCACCTACTAACACGCGGACGGTAACGCCGACCAACACGGCTACCGCCACGTTCACCAACACCCCTACGAAGACCAATAGCCCCACGAGTACTTCGACCAGTACCAATACGGCGGGGAATACCAATACGTTTACGGCTACGCCGTCTAGTACTGCTACGCACAGTTTCACGCCTACCAAGACATTCACCCCCACTAGTACGAACACCCCGACTTCCACCAATACCTCGACTGCTACGGTGACATCGACTTATACCTTTACGGGCCAGCCGACAAGCACCTTCACCAATAGCCCGACCAATACCAGGACTTTCACAAATACGTCGACTTCCACGTCGACGGCCACGCCTACTTCGACTTTCACCAACAGCTTTACCCGGACGAGCACGGCGACGAACACCGCCACGCTATCCCCCACGGGGACAAGCACTTCTACGCGTAGTTTTACACCCACGGTGACATCGACCCCGACCGCGACTTACACGCGGACGGTGACGCCGACAAACACGGCTACCGCCACGGGAACCCTTTCGCCCACGGCCAGTTTTACGAACACGATTTCCCCGACGGCTACTGGTACTTCCACCTTTACCTTGACCAGTACTAGCACCTCGACCAAAACATCAACCAACACGCCGACCTTCACTTCAACAAGCACATCCACGGTGACCCAGACGGCGACTTTCACCTTCTCGAATACGAACACGGCCAGTTTCACTTCGACCGCCACCAGAACCTCAACCTACAGCTTGACCCCCACGGCCACATCGACTTTGACGCCAACCCCCAGTTTTACACGGACCTTCACGCCCTCTTCCACCGTGACTTCCACCTTTACCCCGACTTTCACTTCAACCCCCACTGCTTCATGGACCCAGACGGCTAAACCCACATCCACGCCCTCGAAGGCCCCCACTCCCGTTATTTATCCCAATCCCATCTCGGGGCCGGGGCCAGCGCATTTGTCGATGCCGTTGACGGCTGTTTCGAACGTGCAGATCCAGATATTCACGGTGGCTTTCCGAAGGGTGAACTCTTTCACTTTGGAGAATGTGACGCCGGGAGCCGCCATCGATATACCGCTCACCGACCAATGGGGTAACCCGCTGGCGGACGGCCTTTATTACGTCTTCGTCCAAACCCAAGGAAAACGATGGGTCGTCAAACTTCTGATCACGCGCTGACCCGAACGACCAAAACCCTTTCAATGTCCGCCTTCCCCCTTGCTCCCCTCCAACCCTTTCGTTAACCTAGCGCCCAACTTTTCCAGGGAGACCTAAGTGCGACATCTTTTGAAAGCGGCCGCCTTCTTTTTGGCTTTGACCACACTGTCCTTGGTCTGGGCGCAAGAACCCACTTCCACGGTGACCCCACAGCCGACCCTTTCCGAAAGCCAGATCGACGCGATGGAAGAGATCAACGTTTCCACCAAGCGGGTGGGCATCGGGCGCAAAGAAATTTCAGGAGATGACGCGCAAGACATACGCAACAACGGCGACCTGAGCGGGGTGCTCGACCACGAGTCGGGTTTGGAAACCCAGGGCGAGGGTTTGGGAAAGACCTGGAACACCCTGGCCATCCGGGGGCAGTCCTTCCGCGAAACGGTTGTTTTGGTCAACGGTCAAAGGGTGCCGGAGAGCTTCAACTTGGGGACCATCCCCACCGAGAACATCGAGAAGGTGGAAGTGCTGGAAGGGCCGCAGGCATTGGCCTATGGCTCGGACGCTTTGGGCGGGGTCATCAATATCCTGACCCGCAAGGCGGAGAACAACCCCTGGAGCCTGCAAGTGAGCGGCGGGGATTTCAGCACCTACCAGTTCCAGGGTTCCACGCCGTCCTTCAGTATCGGTTCCATCCACAACACCTTGAGCGGCAGTTATTTCACTACCGACGGTTATTCGCCCCTTCCGCAAGATCCCATTACGGGACTCAAGTTCACCGACGAAGTGCATTGGGATATCAGCCACTCGGCCAACCTGAAGACGGACGGCGGGGAACTTGCCCTTGCCACCAGCTTCTTCCGCCATATCGGTAGCGCCCCCGACGCGGACAATGTCATCGCCGCGGGTACCGACCAGTACGACCTGGACGGCCGCCAGGATGCCTGGGGACTCCAAAGCACCTTCGGCCTTTCCCAAGACATGGGCGGAGGATGGAAATTGGCGCCAGCCCTTTTTGGCAACTATTCGGATGTCCTGCGAGCCAATCCCATTGGGGCCGACCCCACTTCAGGGGTTTACGAACCTTACCGCAACCAGTACCTGAACTATGGCGGGCAAGTTTATTTAACGGGCAAGGCCGACGAGGGGATACCGAAGGTGAGCCTGGGCTTGGAAGCCAGGGACGAGGACATGTGGAGCGGTTTATATGAGAACCATACGCGCCAGGAAGGTTCTTTGGTGGCGGGGGCCACTTTGCGTTTCAGCGATTCGCTGCGATTGGACTTTTTCAATCGGCTGGACGACTTCAACGACTTCGGGGTGTGGGATAGCCCGTCCGGGACCTTGGTATTGGACGCCACCAAGGATGTGCAGTTCCATTTGAGCGGTGGCAAGGGCGAGAAGATGCCGACCTTTGATCAGCTCTTTTTGCCTCTTACCGATTTCGCCGCGCTTCCGCCGGACCTGGCGGCCCAGTTCGCCGGTTCACCTTTTGGAGGAGTTTGGGGGGGTGACAAAGGGAACCCGAACTTGGTTCCGGAGCAGTCGCTCAGCGGTGAGTTGGGGGTGGATGTGACGGCAGGGAATTTCCTCATCCAATTGTCGGGCTTCGCCAACTATTACCAAGATCTCATCAACCCGGCTGTGGACCCGGCTGATAATTTCTGGACCTATGTCAATATCGACCACGCGCTTTTCATTGGAACCGAGGACAGCGTGAAATACCACCTGACCGACGTGTTGGCGCCCTATGTTTCCGCCACCTATATCAACGCTACCGATGACGCGGGCAATCCTATTCCGGGACGCTTACGGTTCAAGTTCGCCTCGGGGTTGGACCTGCGGCCGGAGAAGCAATGGTCGCTCGACTTGAACGCCCGCTTCGTGGATAGGAATCCCGTGGCTACCCAGTATCTGACGGACCTGGGTTTCCCGGCGCCACCCACCGACTATTGGAGTCTAAGCGCGGAAGTGAAGTACACCATCTCGGAACACATGAAGGGGTTCATCACGGTGCAGAACATCCTCAACGAACCCATCGTCTCGTTCCAAGGTTTGCCTTACCCGGGCCGGACTTTCCAGGGCGGTGTGCAGACGACTTTTTAAGATCACCATTCCACTTTCTTTCCCCGATGGTCGAGAAAAGAAGAGGTCTGGCGGATTGTAAGACCCTTTACGACTTGGACGATGCCGGCGGCGGAATCGTCAGGCTGGAGGGGAGCGGCGGAACCGCCCATGTCGGTCTTGACCCAACCTGGATGGACACAAACGACCGTTATCCCCAGAGACTGAAGCTCGGAAGCCATGATGCGGGTGAACATATTGAGCGCGGCCTTCGAAGGACTGTAAGCGTAGTAACGGCTACCGCCACCTTCCAAGGAACCTAATCCGGAGGTCATGTTCAGGACCCGGGGGTTCTTACCTTGCTTCAATAAAGGCAGGAAGGCTTGGGTAACCCGTACGGGGGAGAGGGAATTGACCTCGAAGGCGTCCCGGCATTTTTGAAGATCGAGGCTTTCCAAACGCCCACCGGAAGGGTCGGGCATTATCCCGGCGTTATTGATGAGCACGTCCAAACTGGAAGTTTTTGCCCCCACCGCTTTTGCGGCTTTTTTCACCGACTCGTCCGAATCCACGGCCATTTCAACGATCTCCAGGGTAGCTTTCTTCAAAGAGCGCAATTCTTCGGCCTTTTGGGGTTCACGGCAAGCGGTGAAGACTCGGTCACCCTGGGCCAATAGATTCTTCGTCAAGGCCAAGCCGATGCCTCGGTTGGCGCCTGTTATGAGGTAGGTTTCAGGCAAGGCGAGTTCCTTTCAGCTGGTTCAAAAATTGAGGGTTAAAAAAGAGCGGGGATGATCCGAAATGTCCCGATAGAGGGCCAGAGCCTTTTCGGGTCGGCCGTTTTTTTGATAAGCCTCCAGTAGAGCCCTTAAATAAGGAACATCGTCAGGGTCCAAGTCGTGTGCCTTTTGGAAAGCGTCCTGCGCCTTTTTCCAATTACCCCGGCCCTTATAGATGAGGCCCAGGTTCTTATAGGCTTCCGGGTAGTTCGCGTCCAGCCGGATGGCTTCCTGGACTTCGGCCAAGGCTTCTTTGCGCGACCCCTTCTTTTCATAATCCATTCCGAGGTCCGAATGCAAGGGAGGGAATGAGGGGTTCATGGCCAAGGCGGTCTTGAACTCTTGAATGGAATCCTCCAAACGACCTTGAGCAGAAAAGATGCGGGCTTTTCCCCAGTGAGCGAGCGGGAAATCATAACTGGGTACGATGGCGCTGTTGTATTGGGCGAGGGCTTCCTCCAAGCGGCCGGCGTCCTCATAAGCCCTTCCCAAGTTTTGGTACACGATGAGATTGTTGTGCGGGTAATACCTCAAGACGTTCTCCCACAAGGTGATGGTGTCTTTCCAAGTTGAGACTTGGTTGAAAGTGGCCCAACCCAATGCCGAAGCCAGCAGGACAGACAAAGCTATCAATAGCCGACGTCGTGCGGATAAAAGGGAAACCATCACTGCCGAGAAGAGAAGGAAGGGCGCCAAGGACGGAAGGTAAGTGAACCGGTCGGCCGCCGCTTGGTTACCCACCTGCACTAACCCCAAAGCCGGAAGAAGAGTGATGACGTAGAAAAGCCACGCGGTCAGGAGATAAGGAACTTTTTGGCGATAGATAAAAAGGACCCCGGACAAGGCTAGGACCCCAAGGACCGACAGAAAAAATTGGGGCGAATGGAGATCCTCAGGGAAGAGGGGATAAAAGGCCGTCAAGTGGAGGGGGCATAGCATTTTCGCCAAGTAAAAAACCAGGGAGTGGGCCGCGTTCATCAAACGGGAAGAGAAGGGAAAAACCGATATGCTCCAACCCGCTCCAGATCCGAATTGGGTTAGTACCGCGATACCCGAAGTGGCCGCCACCGCCAGGATAAAAGGAACCTTCTCCAATAATATTTTCTTCGGATCGGCTTTGAGCCTCCCCAGGGGCCAGCTATCTAAAAGCAGGAAGATCACCGGGAGACTGACGGCCATGGGTTTGGCGAGAAGGGCGAGGACCATACAACCGAGGCAGGCGATATATTTTTTTAATGAGGGACGGGCGGCGTAGTCCAGATAAACCGAAAGGCTCGCGAGGAAAAAAAGACCGCACAAGAGGTCCTTGCGCTCCGCGGCCCAGGCGACTGATTCCACATGTAAAGGATGTAGCCCGAAAAGAAGAGCCGCGCCGAAGGCTATCGGCACCGCCCTTTGATCTTTGTTGGGTCCCACATTGAGGAATTTGAAACCGATGATGAAGACAAGGGCTGTATTGGCGCAGTGGAGTAGGAGGTTGTCCAAGTGATAGATCCAGGGTTCGAGGCGGGCGATGGAAAAATCCAAGGCGAGTGAGAACCATGTCAGGGGTATCCAATAGCCCGCGTGGAAGTTCGTGAACATCCATTTCAGGTTGGTCAGGCCGAGTCCGCGGATGGGAGGGTTGAACTGTATATAAGAAGCGTCGTCCCATCCCACCAATTGGTTATTGAAAAGGGGGAGGTAAGCCAAAAGGGTCGCTAGGACAAGGAGCCATAGATAGATCGCTCTATATGAAAGAAGACCCTGGCTTTTGATTGGACCTTTCGCATTGTTGGGGTTTTCGGGCAAGATCAGAGGTCCTTTTCGAACGATTCGTTAGTTTAACCATTTGAAAGGGCCCTGGAAAACCGAAAGCAGGAACTTGGGACAGGAAAACTGAGTAAAAGGAGGGTTTTCGGTCAAAACCGCTGGATTCATGGGGGTTTACCCCGGTAAAGATTTGGCAAAAAGATTGTATGAAAAAAGTAGTGGTAGAATATAGCAATTCAGCTATTTGGGTATATCTTTAGCACAGCTCTCGACAAGCCCAAAGCCCTTTGAAGAGGAGCCCAGTGAAATCGCTTTCGATTAAATTTTTTGTCGTCACCCTCATAACGTTTTCCACTCTTGCGTTGACCTCCACGCCTGTCCAAGCTCAACCTTTCGCCTGCACGGCCAGCTATTACACCGCGTCATGCGGCGCGGCCTTTCAATGCGGTCAGCCAACTCTGGGTGGAGCTTGCAACAACTCGACCTCTTTTTGGTTCGCCATCAATACGGTCGATGATCCGACAGTCCCTTGCTTTACGTGCATCGAGGCTTGGAGTGCCGCGCATCCTGCCCATGTCCTTATCCAGCGCATTGACCTATGCCCAGGTTGTATCTCCCTTCACGGCGCCCACTCCATCGATCTGAACCCGGCGGCGGCGGCGGCTTTGGATCCCAATTATGTAAATGACGGGATATTCGCCATCACTTGGCAACCTAACGCCGCCTGCGCGCTTGGCCCCACCAATACCCCGACCAAAACTAACACTCCAACTTTCACGCCCACGAAGACCAATACCCCGACTCCTGTTCCCCCCACGAATACGCCTACGAAGACCAACACTCCCACGAACACAAAGACTTTTACGCCCGTGCCGCCGACCAATACCTTTACCTTCACTTCCACCAAGACCAACACACCGACGAATACCAGCACCTTCACTCCGGTTCCTCCGACGAATACCTTTACTTTTACGAGGACCAATACCCCCACTAGCACAAAGACCAACACACCTACCGCGACCAATACCAACACCCCACTGCCACCCACCAACACCTTCACCCCGACCAACACCTCGACCAACACCTCCACTAAAACCAACTCGCCTACGAGCACCAATACCAATACTCCCATGCCCCCTACCAACACTTTCACTTCGACCAATACCCGGACTTTCACTCCCACCTTCACCATCACCAACACCTTTACCTCGACCTTTACCCGTACCAACACCTTCACGCCGACCAACACCAATACCGCCACCAATACCCGGACCAATACCCCGACTAATACCGGAACCAACACGAACACTCCGACGGGGCCGACCAATACTCCGACGAATACCGGCACGCCCACTAATACGTTCACTTCCACGAATACACGGACCTTCACTCCCACCTTTACTTCCACTAATACTCCGACGAACACTTTCACCCGGACGAACACCTTCACACCAACCAACACCAAAACCAACACTAATACCAACACCGCCACCCCTACGAAGACCTCCACGTCCACGAATACCGGCACCAACACCAACACCCCGACAGGACCAACCAATACCCCTACGAACACTGGAACATCGACCAATACTTTTACTTCCACGAATACGAGGACTTCTACTCCCACCTTTACTTCCACTAATACTTCGACGAATACCTTCACCCGAACGAACACCTTCACGCCTACCAACACGAACACCTTGACCTTTACAATCACTCCAACTTTCACGAGGACTTCCACGCCGACCAATACAGGGACCAACACCAATACTCCGACCGGCCCCACCTACACCTTCACGAATACCGGAACACCCACCAATAGCTTCACGCCGACGCGCACCTTCACGAACACTTCCACCCCCACGCCGACCTTCACCTTTACGCCCTCGCCCACCAGCACCTTCACCAACACATCCACGAAGACTTTCACGAACACCTCAACACCCACCTTCACTTCCACCAAGACCAATACGCCCACCAACACACTGACTTCGACCAATACTCCGACCATCACCAATACGCCCATCTTCTCCTATACCTTTACTTCCACTTTTACCCGGACCAACACTTCTACTTCGACGGCTACCCCTACCGCCACTTACACCGCCACCCAGCCGGTGGTATTGATCGGGTCTGGCCCGGGGGCTCCCGCGAATAACACGGTGGGAGCGGGTACAGCCAATGTGCCCGTCTTGCAGGTGAAAGCCACGAACCAAAGCGGGGAAACGGTGCAATTGACCGGGATCGACTTGAATGCTTTCGGGACGGGCGCCAATTCAACGGGCGTCCTGACCTTGACGATCTGGAAAGACGGGGATGGATTGGGGATCGTGGATGGTTCCGCGACGGCCCTGGCCACGGTGGCCGCCCCTTACGCTTCAGGAACCAATATAGTCGTCAATTTCTCAGACACGATCGCGGCGGGTGGTTCCACGGATTATTTGATCACCTATAGCTTCTCGAGCGGGGCCACGCCTGGGACCTACGGGGTGGATATCCCCAATGGCGGCATCACGGGTCTAGGGGCCGTCTCGGGCAAGAACCTCAATGTGACGGGTGGTCAGGTGAATGGGGCGGTCTTGACGGTAGCGGCTAGCACGGCCACCAATACCTTCACCCCGTCGGCGACAGGCACTTCAACATTGACCCCGGTCGCGACCCAAACGAACACGGGAACGCCGACGAAGATCCCGACAGCCCAACCTAAAGGAAACCCGACACCGATCATCTATCCCAATCCATCGGATGGTGGACCGGTACAAGTTTTGATCCCGGGTCAAGGGATAGGGAACGTGAAGGTGGATATCTTCACGACGGCTTTCCGAAAGGTGCAGGAAGCAACTTTCTCCAACGTGCCGTTGGGGGTAATGGGCACTAGCGTGACGATCTACCTGACGGACAAGTCGGGGAATCAATTGGCTAGCGGAATCTACTATGTGGTGGTGACAGTGACGCCTGTCGGAGGCGGAGCCAAGTACGAACGCCTCGTCGGTAAATTGCTCCTGCTGAAGTAAAGCCTCGGGGTCTCTTCGCTTTCATAAACTTCCAACGATGCTATTTCCCTCGAAACATTGCCACTGACCACTCATTTAACCGTAGATGTAGCGTTTTATTGACCTCAGAGGCTCGGCAAGGGTTTTTTATCAGAAAAGCAGGGATGTAATATAAGAAGAGGCCTTATTAGGAATATCTTCTACCCATATTAAAAAGCTTCCTTGCAGGGAGACTCGTGAAATCGATTTCTGTTATTCAATCTATAATTTCGTCCGTCCATTCCTTCTATTCGTCCACTCGTTCCCGCGCTCTCGTGGCTATCTTCCTTGGGCTAACGAGCCTTGCCCATGGGCAGATCAATTTCAGTACCTATAGTTACTGTTCCAGCCCCGCACAATTCACCGGAAGCATCACTTATTACAATGCCGGCGCGAATCCCGTTTTTGGATGTAGTGTCGCCGCTCAAGCCATTGCCCAACAATATTGCGCGGTTGGCGCGAATGATTTTGCCTCTTCCGCGGCTTGCGGGGCCTGCTTGCAGATCACCTATCCCACTAGCGGCAAGACAACCGTTGTTCAAGTCGCCGACCAATGCGCGGGTTGTGACGGAGTGGGAGCCCATGGGGTGGACCTGAGCCCCACCGCCATGTCCCAGATCGATACCAATTACGTGGCCGATGGCCGCATCAACTGCAATTGGATCATGATCCAATGTCCTGTCAGTATCTTGAACAACAACTCCGCTTCCGGCGGGAACATCACCTACGCGTTCAAGGATGGGGAATTTTCCGGCATCTTTTTCATGGATACTTTGTTTCCGATCACTGGGGTCACCGCAAATGGAACGGCTCTGGCCCGTCAGGTGGACAACCGTTGGCAGGCCGGCGCCGCGTGGGGCGCAGGGACCATGACTTTCGCCATTACGGACGCCCGTGGGAACGTGGTCACCACCAATATCAATCTGGTGACCGGCAGCGGGGCTTGCGCGGGTTCCTTTACGCCTTGCTATAGCGCCGTCACCAATGGGACGGCCTATGGTGCCACGGGCATGCAGCACCTGGCTTGCGGGGCCTCGGCGCCCACACCGACCTTCACCAAGACCAACACCGCAACCTCGACGAAGACCAACACGCCGGTCCCTCCCACGAACACGTTCACTTCGACCAAGACCAACACGCCAACGATCACCAATACCTTCACCAATACACGGACTTTCACTCCTGTGCCGCCGACGAACACTTTCACCTTCACGGCGACGAAGACGAACAGTCCCACGAACACGAATACCAATACGCCTGTGCCCCCTACCAATACCTTCACCGCGACTAGGACCAATACCTCCACCAATACGCCGATCCCGCCAACGAATACTTTCACCAAAACCAATACTCCTACGAACACCAACACCAATACCCCTCTGCCGCCTACCAACACTTTTACATCTACCAAGACCAATACGCCCAGCAACACTTCCACCAACACACCTGTGCCACCGACAAGCACATTTACTTCCACTAGAACCAACACTCCGACCACTACCAACACTAATACGCCTGTACCTCCCACAAGCACCTTTACGCCCACTAGGACAAATACGCCGACGGTGACGCCGACAAACACGGCTACGTCGACGTCCACCAATACGCCGGTTCCACCAACGAATACTTTCACCCACACCAATACTCCGACCACGACCAACACCAATACGCCTATGCCGCCGACGAACACGTTCACTTCGACCAAGACCAATACGCCCACTAATACCAATACACCGATCGCCCCTACCAACACCTTTACTTTGACCAATACACGGACCAATACCGTCAGTCCCACAAACACCAATACCCCAATGCCCCCCACCAGTACCTTTACGTCAACCAATACACGTACTTTCACCAACACCAATACGCCAATGCCGCCGACAAGTACCTTTACCGCCACTAACACTCGAACCTTTACCTACACGAATACGCCCGCTCCTCCCACCAACACCCCGACGAATAGCCTGACCGCCACCAATACCAACACACCGGCTCCCCCTACCAATAGCTTCACTCCGACCAGGACCGATACCGCAACGAATACCAACACGCCTATTCCGCCCACGAGCACTTTCACTTCCACCAATACCAGGACCAACACATCCACCCCTACGATCACCAATACGCCAATGCCGCCTACCAATACTTTCACCGTCACTAACACCCGAACCTTTACCAATACGAATACGCCCGCTCCTCCCACCAATACCCCGACGAACAGCCTGACCCCGACCCGGACCAATACCGTAACGAACACCAACACGCCTATTCCGCCCACGAACAGTTTTACCCCCACTAACACGTCCACGTTGACGTGGACGCGCACCTTCACCAACACCAATACGCCGGTGCCTCCGACGAAAACCTTCACTTCCACGGTAACGCCAACCTTAACCTTCACGGGTCAGCCGACGGCTACCAATACCAATACGCCCTTGCCGCCTACCAGCACCTTCACTTCTACCAAGACCAACACACTGACGAACACGCCGACATTCACGTCGACGCCCACCAATACCCCTGTGCCACCTACCAACACCTCCACCAACACGCCAATCCCGCCCACCAGCACTTTCACCCCGACGAAGACGAACACGCCCACGTTGACGTGGACGGGGACGAGCACCTTCACCCCCACCAACAGCTTCACGGGGACCCTGTCGCCCACCGCGACCTTCACTAACACGTCCTCCCCTACCAACACCAATACGCCGATGCCTCCGACGAACACATCCACATTCACTCCCAGCCCGACCTTTACCCTTACCCCGGTGGCCACGGTGACCGCCACCTACACCGCCACCCAGCCGATGGTGCTGATCGGGGCCGGTCCCGGTGCTCCCGCGAATAGCACGGTGGGAGCGGGCTCGGCCAATGTGCCGGTCTTGCAGGTGAAAGCCACGAACCAAAGCGGGGAAACGGTGCAATTGACCGGGATCAACTTGAATGCTTTCGGGACGGGCGCTAATTCAACGGGGATACTGACCTTGACGATCTGGAAAGACGGGGATGGATTGGGGATCGTGGATGGTTCCACGACGGCCCTGGCCACGCTGGCCGCCCCTTACGCTTCGGGAACCAACATAGTTGTCAACTTCTCGGACAGTATCGTGGCGGGCGGTTCTACGGATTATTTGATCACCTATAGCTTCTCCAGCGGGGCCACGCCTGGGACTTACGGGGTGAATATCCCCAATAGTGGCATCACGGGCCTGGGAACAGTTTCGGGCAAGAACCTCAATGTGACGGGCGGTCAGGTGAATGGGGCAGTCTTGACGATTGCGGCCAGCACGGCAACGGCGACTTTCACCACGACGGCAACCAGCAGTTCTACACCGACCTCCACCATCACCAAGACCAGCACTCCCACAAGGACCTCGACGGTTTCGCAGACCAAGGGTAGTCCGACGCCCATCATCTATCCCAATCCATCGGAAGGTGGCCCAGTGCAGGTTTACATACCGGGTCAAGGGATCGGGGATGTGAAGGTGGATATCTTCACCACCGCTTTCCGAAAAGTGCAGGAAGCGACCTTCTCCAATGTGCCGTTGGGGGTAATGGGCACGGGAGTAACGATCTACCTGACGGACAAGTCGGGGAATCAATTGGCCAGCGGGGTCTACTATGTGGTGGTGACAGTGACGCCGGTTGGGGGCGGGGCTAAGTACGAACGCCTCGTCGGTAAGCTACTTCTTTTAAGGTAAGGCGCTAATAACCCGCATATTCCCAATGAAATGGGGATATAGGGACAAGTAACAAGGGTGTATAATTTGACCCTTCAAACGGTTCAAGGGTCCAAATGGAGTTGAAGCTCCAAGGAGATAGGGATTTGAAAAAGAACTTCAAACTATTCATCGCGGTCCTTGTTCTGGCCACTTCCTTGACCGCGGCAAGCTCCGCTACCCCCCCTTATGTGGTCGTAGGTTACGCTCCCAGTTGGAATTCCAACCCCAATTACCTCATGGACCTGTCGGCCATCCCCTATGGGGACATGACCCATATCTATGATGCTTTCGCCATCGTGACAGGTGGCGCGTCCGTTTCATTTACCAGGCCTGCGGGTCTTATCGTTCGGGAAGCTCACGCCAATGGGGTTCGGGTCTATCTCTCGGTCGGTGGGTCCAGCACCAATAACGTTTGGCCCGCTTCCAGCGCCGCCGCTACCACCCTGGCCGATTTCCTGGCCACCCAGCTGACCCAAACCACTGCTGATGGAGCATCGGTCACCTATGACGGTATCGACGTCGATTGGGAATTTCCTTCCAGTTCGGCCGTGTTCGATTCCCTTATGCAGGAACTCCGGACGAAGTTGAACGGCAAGACACCTGGGTTGGCTCCCTCGGGCAAGTACCCGGAAAGCAATGTGGGACTTACATTCTTCATGTCACCTGGCGCCAGCACCTGTGGTTATGACCTTCCGACCCTAGCCAGCACCGTGGACTGGGGTTTCGTCGGTGGCTACGACATGAACATTGGTGTAGGTGGGCTGGCCTACCAAGGTCCGCTCGTCAATTCCAGCACCGCCAGCGGTTGTTCGGGCACCATCACTCTTTCGGATAGCGCATTGGTCAGTCGTTATGTTTCCGGTGGGATGCCCGCCAATAAGATGATCCTGGGTTGCCCTCTCTATGCCCGGGATTCGGGCGGTGGCAATACGGTCCCTATCATCACTCTCCTTAAGAGCGGAAGCGCTGGAGCTTATAACGCGGGTTTCGCCGAAGAGCCCTATACCTTTACCGGTACCGCCTACAACAGCGCCGGCGGGGCCGTGGCCGTTTCGGGTGATACCTTCGGGGCGGACGTCCAACAATCCTTCTGCGACAAGATCAACTGGCAAAAGGGCCAGGGGATGATCGGTATCGGGCTTTGGGACGTGGGTCAGGCTATGCCGGCCTCCGACGCCGCTGTTACCGGGATATGGAACACCATCGCCGACAATACGGCTTGCGTGACCATCGCGGGTGGTTGCAAATCGGGCGGATGTGTCGCAACCCCGACTTTTTCCCCAACCCCAGCCTGCGGCGTATTCGTGGATAACCTCGAGAGCGGGATGTTCACCAACGCTTTGGGAGGGTTTTGGACCGCCAGCATTCCTGGGACCTGCCCCGGGGCCACCACAAACCCCATGATCAGTACTCAATATTATCCTTCGTATAATTACGGTCTGAAAAGTTCTTACTTCGGCGCGCGTTTTTACGGGGTGAACAGTACCTCTTACGCTCCTGCCGGGCCTTGTTACGCTCCTCCGGGTCTTATTTGCAGTTTAGGACCCACGGCCAGTGTTACCTTTAATGCCGGCTCTTCCACTAATCTGGAATTCGACCTCAAGGTTGGCATCATGGCACCCTCGGGCCCCACCCAGATACAGGTGCTCGCTTATTCCAATAACGCCATGAGCGTGGTTCCCGCCAATTACGCTGAATATACCTACAACGTCACGGTCAACACCGTGAACCAAGAAACCCACGTTTCGATCCCCTTGGCGTCCTTCAGCCCACCGGCCACGGGTACTAGCTACCCCTTGCAGACCAACAACCTTCGCTATGTAGCTTGGCGCGTGAATTGGGCCGGCGGTAACT
>Ga0206921_10218_pt1 | contig 15538 bp, 18 predicted proteins | sample Alteio_BWOrgHeat_66_FD_152930 | JGI IMG/M metagenome (GOLD analysis project Ga0206921, IMG submission 152930) | Enriched cells from forest soil in Barre Woods Harvard Forest LTER site, Petersham, Massachusetts, United States -... | ecosystem: Environmental > Terrestrial > Soil > Temperate forest >...
CACCGCGGTGGCTTTGACGCCGCTGTAAACTATTTAAAAAAGTATAAGAATAAGCAGGTAGATAGTTATCCGGATGACATTGAGAACTATCATTTCACCAATGATAATCCTGAGCAGTTACTAACAAAAAAAGAAGTTGCAAATTATGTGGAACAGCTAATTTTGCAATTGCCTGAAACATATAGAACGGTAATAACATTATATCATTTAAATGAGTTCTCACTCGAAGAGATAGGTGAAATTACCGGCATGCCTGAAGGAACAATAAAAAGTTACCTGTTTAGGGCGCGAAAATTACTGAAAGACAAAGTAGAAGTTTACCTTAAAAAAGATATGGTATGAAAAAGATGGATGATGAGGGACTGCAAAAGTGGATAGAGGAAAACAAGCTATCTAACAAAGAAACTGACGGTTTAATAATAAGTGATGATGCCAAAGCATACCAATTTTTATTTGATATACTTGATCAGGAACCATTACAAAGCCTGCCTTATGATTTTTCGGCAAAGGTAACGCGTAAAGTTCAGGAGGAAGCAAAACGCACTAGTGAACTACGCTCCTATTTAACATTACTTTTGGTTTTTGTTGTAGCAGTTGGCATAATATATAGCTTACTGTCAGCAATAAATTTCGGCAGAGATCAGGCATATTTTAATACGCTGCTTGAATATAAGTGGGCGTTTGTTTTAACCATATTCGGTTTGTTAACCATCCAATATTTGGATCAGATATTGGTAAAGGTGAATATATTCAGGCGATAATAACAAAGCCGTTAACCTATTCAGTTAACGGCTCTTCAACATTCATATTATTAATACCTATCCCAAAAAGCGGGTGGTTGAATCCCTAATGCCCGTAGGTATACATAGCCCTGCGCCCGATGGTGGATTTCATTATCGATCCAATAAAGGATTATATCTGAAGTTACGCCTTCAAACTCACCAAATGCCTTGATCACTTCATAAAAACTCTCCTGGGGTAGCTGTGCCCAGAGTGTATTTATTATAACAGTTACTTTATCCCAGCTATCTAAAATTTCCTCTTTTGTAGCCAGTGGGAGTTTATCTCTGTGATATTGAAGCGCGCTTAACGATGTCGGTGTATTTTTAAACAGATCTTGCAAACCTATAGTAGCTATACTCACTAATTCGTTTATCATAGCCGAAAAAGGCCGCATCCCTCCTATGGAATAAGTAAATAGTTTATCTTCAGGAAAAGCTTCAATAACTTTTCTTGTTAATCTGCGATGCCCTTGCCAATGAATTAACATAGCATCAGTTGTAGTGAATCCTTCAGCTACAATGTTTGTTTCTTGATTGAGGTTGTTTTCCATTGTGTGTTTTGTTTTTTAATTATTATAACACAAAGAAAAGGTGGGGTAATGACAACCCTATGTCAGCAGGAATAAGGGATGATGAAATTAATTAGTAACAACTTATATTAATCAGCTTTTTCGGGCTCCAGTATATTGGTTGTACTCCATAAAGCTAATGACTTCATAATATCTGTCAGTGTTTTACCTTTTTCGCTTAAAGCATATTCTACCCTTGGTGGCACTTCAGGGTAAGCTGTCCTGGTAATAATGCCATCTGCCTCCAATTCCTTTAGCTGCCGGTTCAGTACTTTTAAGGCAATACCCGGGATTGATCTGTGTAGTTCTCCAAATCTTTTAACATCCTGTATCAATAGCCAAATAATAATAGGTTTCCATTTACCGCCTATCACATCAATAGTGGCTGCAATGGGGCAATCGCTGGCTTTAATATATTTACCTTTATTTTCTGATTTTAGCATGTTGATTTTCAATTATTATTACTTTTTTGTCGCTACCTGACAAAAAAGTAACTACTTGACAAATGTAAAATATAGGCATAGTTTTGGCAAAAAAATATCTTATGGAAAACACTAAAACCGAAACTTACCAAAAAGGCCTTGCGCTACTAAACAAATTACATGGCGGCCAGGCGGGCCAACAAATAGTTGACAATTTGAAGGATATTTGTCCTGATTTTGTTGATATGACCATTGAATGGGCAATGCAGGGAATAATGGCAAGGCCAGGTTTAGACCTACTAACCCGTGAATATTTATTGATCGCATCATGCACAACGCTTGGGCACGCAGTACCTCAATTAAAAGCGCATATTGATGCCGCTTTAAAGCTGGATGGTAGTAAAGAACAAATTGTTGAAGTAATTTTGCAGATGACCTTTTATGCGGGCGGCGCGGCAGTAAGCAATGCATTGAGCCATGCCAAAGAAGTATTTAATAATCACGTACAATAAAATATTATAGAAAATGAAGATCATCATAGTAGGTGCAACAGGTACACTAGGCAAACATGTAACAAATGCTTTGGCTAACGAGCATGAGGTTATAAAAGCAGGTTCAAAAAGTGGAGATATCACATTAGATATTACTTCGCCATCTTCAATTGAGCGTTTCTTTAAACAAACCGGCGCTTTTGATGCGTTGATCAGTATAACAGGTAAAGGCCACTTTGGGTCATTGGCTACAATGACAGATGCCGATTTCAGAGTTGGGATAGACAGCAAATTAATGGGACAGATTAATTTAGTGTTGATAGGCCAGCATTACATTAATCCCAAAGGCTCCTTTACGTTAACTTCAGGCATATTAAGTGAGGATCCGATTGTGCTCGGAGCAAATTTAAGTGCTGTTAATGGTGCTATTGAAGCATTTGTTCGCGCGGCAGCTATTGAGTTAACCAATAATGTGCGTATTAACGCGATAAGTCCAGGTGTTGTTGAAGATTCGCCGGGCTTCTTTCCATATTTCCAAGGGCACATACCTGTAACCATGGAAAGAGTAACACAGGCTTATATAAAAAGCGCTTTAGGGGCTTTGACGGGGCAGGTTATTAAGGTATTTTGATTAGAATTGTTTAATCACTCAATTCACTACGATGTAAGACGGCAAATTTATAAATTAATATATCCAAATCCTCTTTAGCTATACAAACTTGCGCCCCTACCTCATTATTACAATCAAACAGTCCTTTTTCTAATAGTTTCCATTGAGGATCCGCAATGGTTATTAGTTTCAATAATGTGGCGCGACGAAGAGAAAGGTTTTCAGGTATCTTTCCTTCAGGCCACTGTGTTTTTGACGCATCTAAAACATTATAAGTATGGTAAGCACTTATCGTTTGTAATGCAATAAGGGTTTTTTGATAAAAATTTCCTGAATTAGCCAAATAAAATTGAGCCAATCCGCTTAGGTCAGAAAGACCATCATAAATTTTTTCTGAATTTATCGCGAAAAACAAAACCTGCTCTGCTTGACTTAAAGTGCTAGTATTTTTTCCACCTTCTATCTTTTTTTCTATTTTATTTTTTATGGCAGACACAGCCAATGAAGTATCTATGCTGAATATCTCATTATAACTTTTTATAGAATCGCGTTCACTTGTTCCATACTCAATACCAGAGGCTCGAAAAAAATTTCTTAATAAATCATATTTTGTAGAACAATACTGACCATCATTAAATCGCTGTGATGATTTTGTCCTGCGCTCACATGAAAAACAAATTTCAATGTATTCGAACGCTTTTCCTGACGCACTAACAAACAAAATTCCGTTTCGTGGTTCATAACAACTCGCTTCTCCAAAACCTAATTGCCTTGCTCCCTTAACCGGAGTAAAACCTACATTGTAAAGTATGCTTGTTAAGCTATCAGTTTGTTTTTGTGTTAATGTTATTTGTTCCAATACATGCTGCACATTAATAGCTTGGTTTTTTACAGGAATACTCTGGTTTTCTTTAAAAGAAATCAGTATAACATTCTTTGCTTTATTAAATGGATAAAAACTCAGCCTTTGGGTTTTACTGTATTTATTAGTAAAAGAACACTCATCAATAATTTCACTTTCTATAATCTGTTTTGGGGAGGGTTCTATAAGTCTTTTAAGTTGTTGGGCTAAAGTGATATTATATATGAAGGATAGAATGAACAGAAATATATATCGCACAATATTTAGTTTAGATACTTCTAATGTAATGCATTTATAATGGATAACCAAGATTGATTTAAAGCAAAAAAGTCCACTTTAGAGTGTTTTGCAGGAGTTAGAACACATAAAATAGATTTTATTGATTGTCAAATATATGCTTAACAAATAAAACATGAGCGAGAAAAACAAACGACTGAAGATATCTATAGAAGAAGAAATACGTGAAGTCCTGAATGCACACTGGCACGCGTCGGCAGTAGGCGATGTAAATGCGGAACATGATATTTATGATGACGATGCCATCTGTGATTATCCCCAGTCGGGCGAGCGAATCCTAGGACGCAGCAATTTGCAGGCCCTGCGAAGCCATCATCCAGGTAAGCCATCGGGCTTCAACGTAAAACGAATTCTCGGGAAAGGCGATCTCTGGATCACGGAATACACCATCAATTACCAGGGACGATCGGCATACACAGTGAGCATTATGGAGTTCCGCAATGGTAAGGTTGTGCACGAGACACAGTATTTCGCAGATCCCTTCGAGGCTCCCGCCTGGCGAAGTCAATGGGTTCAGCAGACCACGTGACATCACATTGGGGCAAGATTGATAAATGTTATCAGGCTAAGGATTGCTTCTTGTGGAGTAATTCTTACCTAATTTGGAATAGGTCTTATTGACCAAGCTGATCTATTTTTTCCTGAATTCCCTGTTTCTCGGTTTGTGTTTTGGCTAAAGCTTTGGCTTTTTCATAATTGCTTTTGGCCTTTGCGTCATCAATAGTTTTATATAGCTCGCCCAGCAGCAGGTAATAAAAATGATTATTCAGATCCAATTTCTCGGCTTCAATTAAAGCTGTATGCCGGCCATTGGCTTTGTACAAAGCGTAAGTGCGGTTCAGCGCCACTATGGGCGAGTAATTAATCAGTAAAAGCTGGTTGTATAGCTGCAGAATATTTTCCCACTTTTCATGTGTATCCTCTTTCCGACTATGCCAATAGGCAATCCGCGCTTCCAGATGGTACGATGTGATCTCGTTTCCCCGGGTAGAAAGGTTTAAGAAATGGATGCCCTGATCGATCAATGCCTGATCCCATAGCATCACATCTTGTTGCTCGTAAAGTATTGAAGCTTCCTGGCCTGTTTTACGGGCATTAAATCGCGAAGCATGGAAACACATGAGGGCTATAAGGGCATTCGTTTTGGGTAAATTAGTTTTTACATATTCAGTCAGCATTAATCCTAACCGCAAGGCTTCAATACATAAATCCTTACGCAGGATCTCATTTTGAGTTTTGGAATAATAACCTTCGCTGAAAAGCAGGTAAATGATGTGCAGCACATTATCCAGTCGCCGCGCAATCTCACTTTCTAGCGGAAATTCTAATTGTATCTTTTCATTACGCAGTTTTTCTTTGGCTCGAAATAAGCGTTTGTTGATGGTTTCCTTATTAGATAAAAATGCTTCGGCAATTTCATCGATTCCAAAACCGCAAAGGATGCGCAGTGCCAGACCTATCTGGGCCTCGCTGGCAATAGCAGGTGTGCAGACGGCAAAAAGCATCTGCAATTGACTATCCTTAATGTTTTGGTGCGAGAAATTCAATTCGGCCATCTCTTCGTACTCCTGTTGCTGCAGGCTTAGCTGGGGCATTACTTTTTTGGTATAAATTTTATTACGCCTAAAATGCTGCAGCGTTTTTTGTTTAGCCACTGTATACAGCCAGGCTGGTGGATTAAGCGGAATACCTTTATTTCCCCATGTTTCGGTAGCTAATAAAAAAGTTTCGGTTACAATATCCTCGGCAATTTCAATGTGCTGCAAGCCGTATAGTTTACTAATTACGGCTACCATTTTAGTAAACTCCTGCTTAAATAAATGTTTTAATGCTGCCTCGTGCTGATCCATTTTTGATAATTACCCCCGGCCGGTAAGTCGACCAGGGGGCTTATAAAGAAATTTTATGCAAATGCCGATCTGATTTCCACACTCCCGCCTTCATCAATGGCAGGACAACCGTGAGCCAGGGTAATGGCTTCATCCATGGTATCAGCTTTAACTACTATAAAGCCTCCCAGTATTTCCCTGATCTCTACAAATGGGCCATCAGTAACTACACCGCCGGTTTTTAATACACTGCCTTCTGGTGTTAGGTGGAGGCCATTACTGGCTATTTTCCCCTGTGCAGCAATACCGCCAATCCAATCCATCCATTTTTTTTGGATCTCTTCCTGTTTTTCCGGGTCTTGGTTTAAAGCTGGCTGGCGGAATAAAAAAACGAATTCATTTGCCTGATTCATGATCATGTTTTTTAATTGATGTGTGAATTTAAATTAATCCCTGTTAAATCAAACCAGATATCAGGATTTAAATTGCCCGGGCTGATAACTGCCTGCCGGAGTTTGGAAAGCAATGTTAATGCGGTTATAACTGTTAATGGTTATAATAGCCATTGTTAGATCTATCAGCTCTTGTTCTGTAAACTCGGCAGCAGCAGCGGCATATACCTCGTCAGATACATGAGTTTTAGTAACACCTTCGGCAAAAGCAAGGGCAGCGCGCTCCCGGTTGGTATATACGGTCCCCTCGCGCCAGGCATCCAACATATATAAGCGTTGTTCGGTTTCGCCTGCGGCACGTAAATCTTTTGAGTGCATATCCAGGCAATAAGCGCAGCCGTTAATTTGAGATATGCGAAAGTAAAGCAGATGCAATAATTTTTGTTCAACCGGCGATTTAGCCAGGTAAGCGCCTAAACCATACATAGCTTTCATTGCGTCTGCACCCTTTGCGAAAAAATTGATTCTTGATTCCATTTTCTGTTAATGTTATTTTTTTATTTATACCCCAATGATGATTGAGATATGACGAATTGGACATCGCACAAAAATATTTTTCATAAAGGATATCAAATGGAATTGGCATCTAATCTTGGCTAGTATATATTTATCCTCAAGTGACGCAAAAGTAAAAAAACAATACACATACACTTAGAAGCGGTTTCGTGCATCACATGGGATCTTTATACGAATATCACTCTAAAATAGCGCGTTTTAAGAAACTGGAGATATAAAAATACCGGAATCAACTTTCTGCAGAAAATATCCGGGGACTGTAACCTGCCTGACGTTTTATTGGTCATAATAAAAATTCACATCATGAAAGCCAAAATCTTAGTTTACATTTTGTTATTCAGCCTTTTTGCGATACCTCTAATTGGCAAATGCCAGCAAAAGGATAGCACTTATTATAAAAAAGAAAATGCACCGGGTGTTAAGAAAATTTTGATTGACGGTAAGTTTTGGGTGTGGACGCAAAAAATCGGTGACGGTAAAATTAACGTCTTATTGCTGCATGGCGGACCGGCTATCACGCACGAGAATTTTGAAATATTTGCAAAATACCTGCCCAAACATGGTATAACCATTTACTATTATGACCAGTTTGGATCCTACTTTTCGCAGAATCCAACAAAAGAACAATTGAATGATACTTCTATCTGGAAAGTTTCCCGCTATGTCAACGAAGTTGAACAGGTTCGAAAAGGATTGGGGCTTGATAGATTTTTTATATACGGTCATTCGTACGGCGCGTTGTTGGCGCTGGCTTATACTTATAGATACCAGGATAATGTTGAAGGACTGATATTTTCAGACATGAACCCATCTCAAAGGGATTTTGGTGAGCGATATACACTGGCAAGTAAACAAACCGATGATTTATTAGATGAATTGAAACAATATCATGGTATAATTCAAAATAAGGTTAAAGGCATAAACTACGACACCAACCGCTATCAAAAGGCATTTGACAGCACATTTGAAAGAAATTTTGTGGTAAGATTAGATACGCTGCCGGACTATCTCATGAGGACAAAAGTGCATAAGAATTATGAAACAGCCCGAAAAATTGGACCTTCAACCTTTTCGTTAGATTATATGGCAATGGTTCCACAAGTAAAAGTTCCGGTATTGCTTATTGCAGGGCAATACGATTTTATTATAAGCGGCGAACAGGTAAAGGCTTTAAGTGTAAAATTTCCCAACGCACAATGGTATGTAGTACCAGATGCCGCACACATGTGTTTCTCTGATAACCCTGAAATGTATTTCCCAGGGATAATAAAATTTATAAAAAAAAATAACAGAAGCATTAAATAGTTAACCAATAAATATCGGCCGCTAATCGAAAAGAATTGTCTAATCAATGATACCCTTGTGCACTACATGGGACTACACTTAAACACTTTGAAGATATTTTATTGATCATCAATAATATATAAATCTAAGAAAGGGTAGTTATTTATTCCAGGATAATGAATATTTCATTATCCGTTGAAAAGATGGCTTGCTATTAAATGTCACATCCCACGCCTCGCCAGATTCGTCAATAAGATTCTATCATACCATATTTTACAACAGGTTTATTTAGATCATAAAATTTTGTTATGTTAGGATCGTAATATTTCCCCATTTTTCTAGCTATAGCTGTTGATTCATCAACTATTGACAAAAATCTTTCTTCTAATTCTCTAGCTGTCCATATAGGCTCTTTCTTAAAATTATATTTCACTGCTTCGATTTCTTTTCTTGCTCCCTCTAACTCATGGTTAAATTCAATATTCAAAATATTTTTTAATTCTATCATACAATTTCTGAGCAATAACCATTCGTATGGATTATTGGGGGTATTGTATTTGTTTTCGATATCAGGGTCTAAAAAAATAAATTGATCTTCTTTGTCGCGTAACGTATGAGCAATTACATTCCTATATCCATTTAGGTCAGACCATTTTGATATGGTTTTTGCATAAGGACTCGCCATCCTTTTAATAATATTTATTTTTTCTTTGAACTCAGTTTCAGTTTTTACTCCAAACTCTTTATGATATTCTTCCATAAATGAACAGGTATTAATTATGCATGATTGAGAAAGCATATGATAATTATCATCATCATAAACTTTATCATCAACAAGCGCCACATGCGTTAATTTAGTGTATAACATTTCTGCCTTACGCATTACAATCCAGGCAAAATAATCAAGAATTAATAATGATTGTTTTATATTATCCATAATATTTTCAATTAGAATGCATATTTACTAAAAAAATTAGCAATATGCTGTGTTTACATAAAATATTATTTTAAGATTATACAAAGCCCCGTATTAAAAAGTGAGAGCTTATAAAACTATAATTTGCAAAAATAATTTTCACATCTCGCAAAAAGTATTTGATAACATTCTGCAAAGTGCTGGTAAAGTAAATTCAGAAATTCATGCCGAAAATAAAAAAAGTCGTTACCTTTTTTAGTTAAAGGCTTTTTTGTGCACCACACGGGACTGTATTTGAATACCTTGAAGATATTTACTAATAATCAAGGCAATAAAGGAAGCAGAAAAGTAAGTGCTCCGTTTTGTTTTTTTACCTGTTCGCACCCATTTACAAAAGATCTGAAGGTATCACCCCTATTATCAATATAAAAATACCCCTATTGGGGTTAATAGTATATAAGTGACTATTATTAATTATTGCGATAAGAAAAGCATATACTGAGTTAATAAGATAGGAAACTTATTTAGTTCCACTAAAAATGATTCACTTTGAATGATAATTAATGTTAAATGACCTGTTTTCTTCATTATATAATCTGTCCTCTAAATTTTTATCTCCTTCATAAATATCTTTATAATTAATAACCACTCCTTCCTTAACTACCAACGTAAGATGTACCTGTTTACCAGTGGTACTTATCCATCTCAATCGTTCCATGTTAATCGCCATTTTACGGATCAGCTCTGGTGGTATCACATAACAATCGCCGCTGCGCTGGCCTACTAAAAGCCGCATATGATCCTGCAGATCAGCATATAGTTTAGAATTTGGCTGTACCTCATCAATACAGGTTAAAAAAGCATTGCTTTGTAATGCAAGTATCAATATAGCATCTGCTTTAAACTGTGTACCATCGTTAATTCTTGTTTCGGTGTAAATGGGGTTGAGTTTACCGTAGTGGAGATCATTTATCAAACGGATTATAGCATCCGTTAGCAATATATCATATTTTGCTTTTCCTCTATCACTGCCGTTCTCAATAAGCTTATGTAGCGTTGGATATAGTAACAGATCCGGATGATAATCGTCATGATTCAACCCATATTGTTTTATACAATCCAATAATAGCATGGCATCCCAGGCATGCGTTTTTACTGTATCCGGCGCTATCCATGCTAGTTTATTGCCATTTTGCTGATAAAAGCGCTCTACCAAATGCGGATAGTATAAAATGCCATGCTGGCTTTTTATGGCCGAAGTAATCACATTTTGGGCTTTTAATTGAAATGGTATCAGCACTACGATAAACAACAACAGACTAAAGAACTTTTTTACGGGATTCATATCGCTTTCATTTTAAGTTGAAATTCAACACATAACAGGTCCTTGGTTTTTATTATACCTCCCAGTTTTCGTGGGGGAACTAGATTGAAATCTGAAAAGTCCAGATCTCTTGACCCGAGTAAATGGATCACTTTGGCTGAATCCGATGAAATTTCATAATTGATCAAATACAACTTCTTTACCCCTGCTATTTCAATCTCTACCTGCCCTGTAATCAAAATTGCCTTATTGGAAAGCTGCGGTAATCCACTTAATGATAAAAAGCGGATATGAAGCCTGGGATATTTTTTGGCCTGTAAAGTTTTCTGCAAATCGCGTGTCATCATCGCTTTATGGCAATCAAAGCTGAGTACAGCCGGATTGATGCTGCCGGACAACACCACTCCTTTTTCACTTTTCCAAACCGTTAAGGTATCTGATTGGTCGCAATTGGGGATATCGCAGGAGAACTTATCAATATTAGTGCTCCCGTTTACACTCAGGCTGCTGTTTTCGCTGATGAGCCATTTGGTTTGAGCATTTGCAGTAAGGCCCATCAGCAGCAATCCGATAATTATTTTGCAGGTCATGATTAAAACCCAATAGAGGCCTCTAATACTGCGCCATGGAAATTACCACCGTTAAGAATATTAGCAGCAGGGTAACCCTCATAATTCTGGTTCACATATTCGGCTTTAGCCATTATGTTTTTGGTGATAAACCAGCCTAATGAACCAGCTTCGCGATTAACCGTAATATTTGATGTATAGCCTTGCAGCAAAGCGGTTACGGTATTGTAACGAAAACCAACCCAAAAGTTTTCTTTGCCCTGCGGGAACCTGTAGATCAGATCAGCCGCATATTGGGTTGCCTTGCGCTGGTCAACTTCGGTGATCGCGCGGCCCTTAGCATCTTCTGCTGTCCCGAAGAATTCAAGTCCCTTATATTTCAGGAACAGATTTACCATAGCAGTATTCACCTCTTCGCTAAAGCCTGGGTTTAATCTTCCTGAGAATGGACTGTAATCATTTTCATTGGTGATAGTTGTGCCATTCGCTATATTTTGATTTTCCATTACATTAAAGTAATGTGAACCGGTACGGTCGCCGCCAAACAATGTGCTGCTGTTAGCACTATGCACTGTATAAGCTGAGCCGGTGATTCTTACACGTAAGTCTTTGTTTACCTGTTTATCAAAACCTATTTTCCCATGGAAAGCAGGATCATATTGATTGGTTTTGTTGGTCGCTGAATCAATTTTTGTACTGGCAACAACCGTTGCATCCAACTCGCCATTTGTCATGCCGCCCATAATAAAGAACCCTGAGTGGGTATGCACATATACCTCGGCACCAATCTCAGTCGCGAACTCATCCATAATATAATTCTCTATAAAAGGATTATATATGGTATTACCGCCGTCTGATCTTCTGAAATGCTGATCGCCATAATCCACATCAAACTGGCCAACCTTAATGGTAACGCTTTTCATGATCTCATTGATCACATCGCTTTTTAAGAACAGCAGTTTATCAAACTGAATATAGCCTCCTTTTACCCAGGTATCTTCATGATGCCTTGAGGCAAGGTATAGGGTAATATTCATGCGTATACCATCTTCCAGTTGGGCATCCACATTCAGGTTAGCCATAGGTAGCGCGAAACCATTGGTAAGTGGCTCCAAACTATTAACGTTACCTTTGAAACCGGTTTCTGTCATCGGCGTAGCGGTATTAAAGTTCCTTAGTGCCTGAAATTCCATTTCGAAATTCCCGCCGACTTTCACCTTTAAACCGGTGAACGGGACTGTATCAGTTTTAGAGGTTTCAAATATGTTTATGCCCCTCATATCATTAGGACGGAAATATTGTAGTTGCTCCTGCGCTTTTACTATACTGGTAACCAGGCATAAAAGCAGGATAAGTTTAAGTTTCATTTTGTAGGTAGATTAATGTTATATGATTAGTGATTAGCTTGTTTTTTATAAACCAGCGTAAAATTTAAAGTAATGGCATCGCCTGTTTTCATAGCTCCGAGCATAAAGGTTGGCGGCTTTACGGAGTAATCGGTCATATTCAGTTTTTCAGATCCGGTGCAGGTAATAGTGGCATCAGGGTTAACAACGCACTCCACATCCATAATTACCTCTTTAGTTACCCCGGCAATGGTAAGGTTACCATGTGCTTTTATCAGGTATTTGTTATCCTTTTCAGGTGTGATGGTGGCTGAGATGAGTTTATAATCAATATCCTTATAGTCTTTAGCCTTTAATGCTTTATAAGCATTTTTATTCAGCCCGCCTTCGCTGCTTTTCAGGTCTGCTACGGCCAGTGTAAAGGTTAACGATTTAACGGATGACAGCTGGCTGCCTGATTCAAAGTGGAAATCCGCATCGCCTGAAAAGGTTTTTGCATCCATTGTCCAGCTATGCAAAGTAGATGTGCCGGACAATTTCATGTCCATATCTTTTGAATCGTTGATCTTATAGATCGATTGTGCACGCAGCATGCTGCTAAATCCTATAATACAGATCGCTGTAAGTATCAGGGTTTGTTTAATATTATTTTTCATGGTGTTTTTAAATTGATGTGTATTCTTAATTTTCAAGTAATACTTTTAAAGCTTTTTCCCTTGCCGCATGCTCAAAGGTGTCATAGGCTTCGATCATCTGATCCAGCTTAAAGCGGTGAGTGATCAGTTTTTTCGGCTCAATTCTTTTTGATTGAACTGTTTTAAACAGCATAGGCGTGGTAACGGTATCCACCAACCGGGTAGTGATAGAAATATTCCTGTCCCAAAGTTTTTCCATGTGAAGGGTTACACTTTTACCATGCACACCTATATTGGCAATATGCCCTCCTGCTGAAATGATCTCTTCACATAATTCAAATGTTGGTGGTACGCCCACTGCCTCAATTGCTGTATCAACACCTCTGCCATCGGTTAGCTCCATTACTTTTATAAGCGCATTTTCTTTGGCGCTGTTAATGGTATGTGTAGCACCGAATGTTTTGGCAACTGCAAGGCGGTTATCGTCCTGATCGATCACAATAATTTCTGCCGGGGTATAAAATTGTGAGGTTAGTAAAGCAGCCATGCCAACCGGGCCAGCGCCTACTATGGCTATGGTATCGCCCGGCTTTACCTGCCCGTTTAATACGCCGCATTCAAAACCGGTGGGTAAAATATCGCTCAGCATCACCAATGCTTCTTCGTCAGAACCTGCAGGGATTGGGTAAAGACTGTTATCAGCATAAGGTATCCTTACATATTCGGCCTGGGTGCCATCAATCATGTAGCCCAATATCCAGCCGCCCTTTTCGCAATGCGAATACATGCCTTTTTTACAATATTCACATTTACCGCAGGAGGTAACACAGGAGATGATCACATGATCGCCCTTTTTAAAATTGCTAACCGAGCTACCAACCTCTTCAATAACCCCTACACCTTCGTGCCCTAATATCCTTCCGGATGCAACCTCGGGCATATCGCCTTTCATAATATGCAGGTCGGTTCCGCAAATGGTAGTTTTCAGGATCTTTACAAGGGCATCGGTTGATTCCTTGATTGCCGGCTTTGGCTGTTCTTCCCACGATTTCTTTCCCGGGCCGTAATACACTAATGCTTTCATGTTTATTTTTTTAAGTGGAATGATATAGAACAAATGTACCCCGGTACCAGGCCACAATACCTGATAAGCATCACACTTACAAATGATTAAGGTCATATAAACCAGTATCTGCTAAATAAAAAATGCCCATCAACATTAAGTCGATGGGCATCTCTCACATTTAACTTAGATAACATATTAAAAAACAGCAACCTCTTCATGAATAGCAGCTGATGGAAAGATCAGTAAAGGTTTGTTTGGGCTATTGGCCATTTTTTGGGTGATACTCCTACCTAATAATTTTTCAAAGTAGCCGCGTTTGTGATGAACTAAAACTAGTAGATCAACATCTATATGTGCAGCAAGCCATTTTAAACGTTCTATCACTTTGCCTTTTATGTTGCAGTAACTTTTCCTTGGATAAGTAATCTGGTCAAAAAACCTTTTAATCTTATTTTCTTCATTTTTACCGTCAGAATTTTCATCAGCAACATGCGCCAGCATTATTTCAGCATTGGAATGTTCAGCTAATATGGATAATGACTCCAATACATTAATGTCCGCCTCCCCCATCGCTGTGGCAAAAGCGATGAGCTTAAAGGCTTTGAACCGTACCTGGTAAGGAATAACCAATACCGGGAAACAGGCGTTTTCTATAATATCCCAGGCGTGGTTCCTTCCAAAAATATTGGTAATGTTATTCGCGGTATGTTTGCTGATCACCGCCATTACTATCTCATATCTTGCCGCCAGCTCTTTAAGTTTTTCACCTACTAAACCCTCTTCACTGCATTGGCTGATGTCGGGCCTAAAATCATTTAGTATATCTCCTTTATCTAACTGGCTTTTCAGGCGTGCAACCAGTTCACCCAAGTCATTAATGCTATTTTCTTCACAAACACGCATATGCCATAGTTTCCTGTCTGATACCTCCTCCCCTTCAGGCGATTGATAGATATTACATAGTAACAGGTTCGCTTTTATATTTTGCGCCAGTGCTAATGCGTAATGGGCAACATAGTCGGCATTGATAGAAAAGTCGGTTAATACTAATACAGTTTTCATACTGTAAAACTCCCTTTAAATTATGGGTACCTGCATGACGGACATCAACATTTATAATGACCCTAATCACCTGATTTGCGAAAAAGTGACCACCATCACTTTTCCACTTGAAATTCGTCACCTATTACCGTTCAGCAATGCTGATATTTGATGTATGGAAAATGCTGCGTTATTAGTTGCCATTATAAAAAATGCCATTGACGGTATTATTACCATTGATGACAGGGGTAAAATTGAATCTATTAATCCGGCAGCCTGTAACCTGTTCCAATATCTGCCAGAAGAAGTTATCGGTAAAAACGTATCATTTTTAATGCCCCCGCCGGATAAGCAACAGCATGATGAATATCTTGAACGCTACCAACGGACCGGGCAGGCCCATATTATAGGTATTGGCCGCGATGTAACGGGATTAAAAAAAGATGGCACACAATTCCCGTTCAGACTGGGTGTTAGTGAAGTGCAGTTTTCAGGCCGGAAGATCTATGCCGGTTTCATACATGATA
>Ga0206921_10201_pt2 | contig 15455 bp, 13 predicted proteins | sample Alteio_BWOrgHeat_66_FD_152930 | JGI IMG/M metagenome (GOLD analysis project Ga0206921, IMG submission 152930) | Enriched cells from forest soil in Barre Woods Harvard Forest LTER site, Petersham, Massachusetts, United States -... | ecosystem: Environmental > Terrestrial > Soil > Temperate forest >...
ATTATGACGGATAATGGCCTGCAATGTAAGATTGATACGGTAGTAACAGTGAAAACACCGGTACAAATTGACTCTGCCCGTAAAGCCAACAGCGCTAAAGTTATAGCTAAGTTGCAGGCACAAATTGATTCGACCCGTAAGGCCGATAGCGTGTCAAAACATAAATAATGAAACTACTGGTAAAATACCTGAGCCTGCTGATATTCAGCGGGCTCATTATTCCGCTTTATATAAATATAACAGCGCCGGTGAAAACCCTATGCCTCAAAACAACCGCCGAAAAGCCACACAAACACACAACAAATACCCCATTCTTTTATAAGCACATCCTTAAAAACATCTTCCCGGTGTTAAAAAATTTAAATTAGATTGTAACCTTACCCCCCCCTTTGTGCATCTTACATACAAATAACAATTTAACAAGCAAGCTATATAACAACTATACTATCTATAATAAATAACGGCTAATAACCGGCAAGCTCCAATTTTCCCTATCTGTTTTTTAAAAAGAAGAAAAAACTTTAATGGGAGAAGTATTGCCAAAAATTTAACGCATCATGAAATCATCTATATATAAAATATTTCTTACAGCTGTTTTAACTATAAGCTGCTCAGTTATAACATTTGCACAAACGACCAATGGCACAAAACTATCCGGCTCCTTAGTAAACAGCCAGGGCGCCCCCATGGATTATGCTTCGGTGAGCTTATTACGCACCAAGGATTCAACCGTAGTTATGGGCACATTAAGCACCGAGGCTGGGTTATACACCTTTGACCGCATAAAAGCAGGCAGCTACATAGTTAAGGCCGAAGCTGTGGGATACACAAAGGCATTGAGCCAGTCCTTTGCCATTAACGATGGTACCGCAACTCATACCATTCCTGCTTTAAAACTAATGGCTGCCAACCGCACGTTAAATACAGTAAGCATAACAGCTGCAAAGCCATTAATAGAGCATCAGGCTGATAAAGTTGTAATGAATGTTGCCGGCAGTGTACTTGCCGCCGGAAATACCGCTATGGACATATTAGAACGCGCCCCTGGTGTTACTGTTGATAAGGACGACAATATCAGCCTTAAAGGCAAGCAGGGCGTAACGGTAATGATAAATGACAAGCTTACTTACCTATCATCCCAACAATTGGCTACCCTGTTAAAATCAACAGATGGCAATACTATCCAGTCTATTGAGATCATCTCCAATCCATCAGCAAAATATGACGCTGCAGGTAATTCTGGTATTATCAACATCAAACTAAAAAAGAACAGCCAGTCGGGCACTAATGGCAGCATTATAACAACCGGTGGTTTTGGTGCTTATCCTAATGATAACTCAACCCTTACCTTAAACCACAAGCAAGGCAACCTTAACGCATTCGGAAGCTTTACCCATGGCGATTATGAGCAAGGCCGCGACCTGGATATTATGCGCACGGTTACCGATGCTAATAACCAATCAACTTACTTTAAACAATATAATTATATGAAGAGTGATTCGCACTGGAACAATTACCGTTTCGGCGCTGATTATGACACATCACCAACCAATACATTAGGCTTTATTGTAAACGGTTATTTTAATACCGAACAGGATAACAATACAGATGATACCCATATAGGCTCCACTCCTGCCGCCAATGACTCGTTACAGAAAACTCCGGGCAAATTTAACCAGTCGTACAAAAACTTTGCGGTAAACTTAAACGACCGTTGGAAAATTGACACGCTTGGCCAGGAACTGGGCATCGACGTTGATTATTCAAAATTCACCAATAACAGCCTTAATTATTATAACACCACATTTTTATTGCCTGATGGAACGGAGCAGCACCCAACACAATATTTACAGGAGCAAACACCATCAACTATCAACATAAAAACTGCCAAGCTCGACTATACAAAACCACTTACAAAAACGCTGAAACTGGAAACAGGTGTAAAATTCAGCGATGTAAAAACTGATAACGACCTTGAAGCGCAAACGCTTCAAAATGGCGAATATGTTAATGATACTACCCGCACCAACCGTTTTGTTTATGATGAAAAGATTGATGCCGCTTACTTTTCTTTAAGCAAAAAGTATAAAAACACATCGGTACAGGTAGGTTTAAGAGGTGAATATACCAGCTCAAGAGGCGACCTGGTTACAGAAGATTCAGTTGCGGAACGTAAATATTTCAACCTGTTCCCAAGCGTTTTCCTTACCCATACCATTTCTGATAAAAATGAGGTAAGCTTTTCATACAGTCGCCGAATTGACCGCCCAAGCTATCAGGATCTGAACCCTTTTATATATTATTTGGACCAGTATACCTATTCAAAGGGTAACCCGTTCTTAAAACCACAATACACCAATAATTTTGAGCTGGACTATACATACAATAAAACTATCAACGTAAGCTTAAACTACGCCCATACTACCGATGCTATAACTGAAATAATATTAACAGACGTAGCCCGCAAGGCAACCTACCAAACCAATCTTAACCTGCAAACACAGGACTCTTATAGCATAGATATAAATTCACCTTTTACTATTGCCAAATGGTGGACTGGTAATGCCGAAGGCTATTTATTTGATATGAAATTCAAGTCGGATTCATTATTTGGCGGCAACCTTAATACCGGGCAGCTGGCTTATAACTTAAAATTGCAGCAAACATTTACATTCGGAGGGTTTAAGGCCGAGCTATACTCCAATTACCAATCGGCCATGACCTACGGTATATACCACTTAAGGCCACGCTACTCAACCGATGCTGGTATCAGCCACTCATTTGACAACAAGAAGCTGAACATAAAATTTGCTGTTAGCGATATATTCAATACCCGCACCAATAACCTGAGTGCCAATTATCAGGCTGATGATTTCAGTATTCACCAAAAAAGCACAACACGTATAGCGCGTTTAACACTTACCTACAACTTTGGTAACGATAAAATAAAAGCCCGCGAACACAGGACTGGTGCTGAAGATGAGAGTGGAAGGGTAAAAGGAGGGAATTAATTTCTAACCCCCTCTTTACGCGCAGGCCAAAGAGGGGCTACAAGCAACAGCGTTGTCGGAGGTGAGTTGGCGGAGCGCATTCTTACCATGATGAGCTGTTGCCATAACGCACTAAGTAATTCCCCCAATATGCAGATGTGAATACCGCGCGAAGCCGCTCATGGGCGCGGAGCCATATTTCTTTTGTCTTGATACAAAAGAAACAAAAAATCAAGTCAGTAGAAAGGCTTCTCTGCCGCACAAGGCCTACGCTGCAAATCAGGCAAAACCTGGGCTGCTATATTTTTACCCTGCTGCCGCTACGCACTTTGGCCTTTGCGCTTCTGTAAAAATCTGCTATGCCCTGCCACACACAAGTCCACCATCGTTTTGCCTGATTTCACCCGAAGCTTTTCTACTGACGGGGAAAGAAGCCTCACCCAACCCTCTCCAAAGGAGAGGGCTTTAAAAGGCTTTAATTGAACCCTGGTTAAAGAGCGTCGGCCATGACAACAAGGGCGGGCCAGCGTAGGCGGGAATGCCGGTTTAGCTTTTTGGGTGATGTGAAGGTACGAAGTACCAAACAGCGAAAAAAGCGTGAAGAACCGGCAGGGCGGGTGGAAGCATCCTTGTTGTCTTGATTTTTTGCTACTTTTTGTATCAAGACAAAAGTAGTAGCCTCCGCGGCAATGAGCGGCTGCAAGCGACATTCAAACATTGCAAGTTCGACTTATACGGTCGGGGATTGCTTCGTTCCTCGCAATGACGTGCGGGAAAAAGTTTAAAATGCAAACAGCCACCTGCAAACAGCAAACTAATAATATATTTGCATAGCTATGACACCTATACAGGCCCTGCAAAAATATTTCGGATACAGCGAGTTCAGGCACCAGCAGGGAGCTATTATTCAGCATGTTTTAAATAAGAAAGATGTTTTGGCGCTGATGCCTACCGGCGGCGGCAAATCACTATGCTACCAATTACCTGCCGTTTTACTGAATGGATTAACCATAGTCATCTCGCCCCTCATCGCCTTGATGAAGGACCAGGTGGATAGCCTGAACGTGAACGGCATTTCTGCAGCTTTCCTCAACTCGGCGCAAAACCCTGATGAACAGCAACGGTTGATGGGCAGGCTCAGGAATAACGAGATAAAACTTTTATACCTTGCTCCCGAGCGTTTATTTGGCTCTGAAAATAAACTGGTTGAGTTTTTAAAATCGTTGCCGGTTGTGCAGATAGCTATTGATGAGGCGCATTGTATCTCACATTGGGGGCATGATTTCAGGCCAGAGTATTTGATGCTGGCGGGATTAAAGGATTATTTCCCCAATATCCCGGTTATAGCCTTAACTGCAACCGCCGATAAGCTCACCCAAAAGGACATCCTTGAAAAATTAAATCTTAAAGACCCTGCCATATTTATATCCTCCTTTAACCGGGAGAATATCACCTATAACGTTGCCCCTAAAAAGAACAGTTTTAACCAGCTGCTTGATTTTTTGGAGGAACGCAAGGAAGAATCAGGTATTATATATTGCTTGTCACGTAAATCTACAGAGGCTTTAGCTGCAGACCTGAAAGAAGAAGGCTACTCAGCCGAGGCTTACCATGCCGGACTGGATAACATCATAAAGGCCCGCAACCAGGAAGCATTTTTACGTGATGATGTAAAGATCATAGTGGCGACCATCGCGTTTGGTATGGGCATCAATAAATCAAATGTGCGCTATGTGGTGCACATGGACCTACCTAAAAATATTGAGGGCTATTACCAGGAAACGGGCCGTGCGGGCAGGGATGGATTGCCATCTGATGCTATATTATATTACTCGCCGGGCGATGCCATGAAATTGAAGGGCTTTGCAAAAGTTGAAGACAATGAAGAGCAAAGCCGTATTATGCTCAAAAAGCTGGATGATATGGTAAATTATTGCCAGCTGCAAACCTGCAGACGGCATTTTTTGTTAAAATACTTTGATGAATAATCTGATGCTACCTGTGGCTCATGCGATGTTTGTTTAACGGAGTTTGAACGCTTTGATGGTACATTGATCGCGCAAAAGGCTTTATCGGCAGTATACAGGTTAAAGGAGAGATTCGGCAGCAATTATGTGATCGATTTTTTTGCGTGGATCGAAGAGTGAAAAGATACGGGAAGAACATAAGCAACTGAAAACATATGGCGTAGGTGCCGATATCAGCAAACCCGACTGGCAACGATATCTGCGTGAATTAAGTGCTATGGGCTATTTGCAGGTTGATGGCAGCGAATATCCCGTGTTGAAACTAACACACCAAAGCGAGGCCGTATTAAAGGGATTGCAAAAAGTAGAATTTATAGCTACTGAAACCGTTGAAGAAAAACATACCGCTGTTGAAGCGCTGCCATTTGAGGCCAACCTGTTGAATGAATTGAAAAATGTAAGGCGCGATATAGCCACGCATGAAAATGTACCGGCTTACGTAATACTATCCGACGCTACTTTAGTGGAGATAGCAACTTACCTGCCGCAAAGCCTGGATGAACTGCGAATGATCTCCGGTTTTGGCGATATAAAACTGGCGCGTTATGGCCGCGAAATGCTGGCCCCGGTGAAAAGCTATTGCAGCATACGCGGCTTATCGTCCAAAATAAAACAGAAGGTGCAGAAACGCGAGCGCAAGCCAAGGCCCGAAAGATCCAGCGATACAAGACGGGCAAGCCTTACCTTATTTAAAGGAGGCAGCAGCATTGCAGAGATAGCCCATGAACGTAAGTTATCGCCCATGACGGTAGAGAGCCATTTAACTTATTATGTACAAACGGGTGATATTGATGTATCTGAGTTTGTGACCAGGGAAAAGTTAAAAGTGATACAGGATACAGTGGAGAGCTATGGTGATGAGAAGCTATCGCCATTAAAAGAAATTTTGGGTGAGGATTATAGTTATACAGAGATAAAGGCGGTGATAGCATGGATGAAGGGGCAAATATCGAACTAACAATCTTGTCATTGCGGGCGATAGCGCACCTGCGAAGAGTTCACTCACCCCGACTACGCTTCGCTGGTCGACCCTCTCTGCGGCAGGCCGCAAAGAGGGTAAAAGATTTTAAAATGTTTTGTTGAAATTTACACCAATGAATACCGAAGACATATATCAGCTTTTTATACAACACCCGGTTATCAGTACCGATACCCGCAAGATTGTGCCGGGCAGCCTATTTTTTGCGTTGAAGGGTGATAAGTTTGATGCCAATACTTTTGCTGAACAAGCCATTGCGCAGGGTGCGGCATATGCTATTATAGATAACCCGGACTATCAGCTTAATAAAAAATATATTTTGGTGAATGACGCACTAACTGCCTTGCAGGATCTGGCGCGTTATCATCGTAAACAACTAACTATCCCTGTTGTAGGTTTAACAGGCACCAACGGAAAAACTACCACCAAGGAGTTGATTAATGCCGTGCTATCGCAGAAATTTAAAACATTGGCAACACAAGGCAACCTGAATAACCATATTGGTGTGCCGCTTACTATTTTAAGTATCAACAGCACGCATGAAATGGCGGTTATTGAGATGGGCGCTAACCACCAGAAAGAGATTGAGCTGCTTTGCAGTATCTCGCAGCCTACGCATGGACTTATTACTAATATAGGTAAGGCACACCTGGAAGGTTTCGGCGGGGTTGAGGGGATTAAGAAAGGCAAGGGCGAATTGTATGATTTTTTGAGCAAAGACCAAGGCGTCGCTTTTGTAAATGGAGATGATAAGGTTTTAATGGAGATGCAGCAGGCTCGTAAATTGCAAAAAGTAGTAATGTACGGCACCAATAACCGGGACAATACCATTATTGGTAAACTGACCGAAAACTCCCCGCTCCTGTCTTTACAATGGACCAATAACACATCCGGTGAGAGCCATGAAATTAAAACACAGCTTACCGGGGCTTATAACCTGGATAATATATTGGCGGCCATCTGCATCGGTAATTATTTTGAATTGGACGCAGATACTATTAATAAAGGCGTTGAAGGGTATCAGCCGCAAAACAACCGCTCGCAGATCAAGCAAACTGCAACCAATACCCTTATCTGTGACTACTATAATGCCAATCCCAGCAGCATGTTTGTGGCTATTGAAAACATAGGCAAACTTACTGCCGATAGAAAAGTATTGATCCTGGGCGATATGTTTGAGCTGGGCGATGAATCCGCCGCAGAGCATGAAGCCATTATCAGGAAAGCTTTAGCTACTAATCTTGATGAGTGCATTTTCATCGGCAAGGATTTTTTAGCACAAAAATGGAAGTTCAAAGGTGATAAGCTAAAGAATGCCACCTTTCATGCTACGGTGGAAAATGCGATTACGGCGTTGAAGTTTCATCCGGTAAAGAATTCAACAGTATTGATAAAGGGTTCGCGGGGAATGGCTTTGGAGCGGTTGGTGGAGTTGTTTTAATACTTTTCGTTTTTCCCTGTTGTCATTTCGACCGAAGGGAGAACTATCTCTTGAGCGGGATAGCGTTTGGACAGTGTGAGCGAAAAAATTTTCTTCGACCTGCATAGTTCGATTTGCTTATAGCAGAAGATCTCTCACTATCGTTCGAGATGACAGATAATATAGTATATAATAATATATAACCCATGGCCATACTAAAATCCCTTTCTATTTTCATACTAGCCGGTTTGTGCGAAATTGGCGGCGGCTATTTGATCTGGCTTTGCCTGAAAGAGGATAAACCCTGGTGGTACGCCGCTTTGGGTGCTGTAGTACTCGCTTTTTATGGAGTGGTGGCTACCTGGCAAACCAATAATTTCGGCAGGGTGTACGCTACCTATGGTGGGATATTTATTGTAATGGCCCTGCTTTGGGCATGGAAGGTGGATAATTTTAAGCCAGATAAGTATGATATTATCGGCGTGCTTATTGCCCTTGTTGGGGTTTGTGTGATTATTTATACGCCGAGAAGGTAAGGATTTTTCGCTCATCATTGCGAGGTACGAAGCAATCCCCGACTGTACAGATCGGACTTGCATAGTTGGGGATTGCTTCGTACCTCGCAATGACGCTTGGTGAAAAAGGAATCTGTGTGGACAAAAAAATGCTGATTCAAAAATGAATTTCAATCATCTTCAAATCAGCACATTTTCAAATCTTCAAATCGAATTTATTTTTTCAGGCCGATCTCTCTTAAACGTTCATCCAGGTATTCGCCGGCGGTGATGTCGGTGTAATGTTTTGGATGAGTGGCATCAATACATGATTCCAGGCAGGTTAAATCCATATCCGGTTTCGGGTGCAGAAAGAACGGTACCGAGTAGCGGGAGTTCTTCATCTGATCGCGTGGCGGATTTACAACCCTGTGCGTGGTTGATTTTAGCTTATTATTGGTTAAACGCTGCAGCATGTCGCCTACGTTTACTACCAGGTCCTCGCCATAAGCTTTTACCGGAAACCATTCGTTTTCGCGGGTTAATAGCTCTAAGCCGTCAGCACTGGCCCCTATTAATAGGGTGATGAGGTTAATATCTTCATGCGCACCTGCACGTACCGCATCATCAGGGATGGAATCCGGGTTAGTTATAGGGAAGTAATGCAGTGTACGCAGGATGGAATTACCATCGTGCACTTTATCATCAAAATAGTTTTCGGGCAGGTTTAAATATACAGCTATAGCGCGTAACAGATGGATACCGGCTTGCTCCAGTTTTTTATAAACTTCCTGTGTGGTTGTATTAAAATCAGGCAGTTCATTAACTACAATATTATCGGGATAATCAGCTTTAAGCGGTGAATCATCGGCAACAGTTTGCCCTATTTGCCAAAACTCTTTCAGATCGGGGGTTTTAAAACCTTTGGCGGTTTCCTTGCTTTTGCCGGTATAACCTCGCTGCCCTGCAAGTTCAGGCTTTTCATAGTTTAATTTGGTAGCCTCCGGTAAGGTGAACAGTTCTTTAACCTGCTCATACAGCTTATCAATTAATGCTTTGCTGAGGCCGTGATTGGTAATGGTTACAAACCCGGTTTCGTTAAAAGCTTTACCAATTTCGTCCGAAAATCGCTTACGATCATCAGCATTACCTTGTATGTAGGTATTCAGATCAAGACGTGGGATATTTACTTTACTCATGGTCAGTTATAATGATAGATTGAAAAACGTTCAAAGTTAATCAGTGGTTTGTAAATTAAAGGAATTATAAATTATTATAAAAGCGATAATGCTGTTTAACACATAAATAATATAATGAATAAAACAATTATTGTTTTAAACGATTTATATCATGTTCAGTCGAAACCATATATTATCATCTATAAAAATATTATGAAAACGCTTAAAAAAATATTTGGAATTGGCCTTATGGCTTTTTTCATTACCATAATGGCCCCGCATAAAAGTATGGCACAGGGGGGCTACGTATCTGACCAGGAGTTTTATGACAACCTGCAGCAATATGGCACCTGGGTTGATGACCCTAATTACGGCAATGTTTGGGTACCCGATGTAGATGGCGATTTCAGGCCATATGCTACCAGTGGGCACTGGGTACAAACTGAATACGGCAGCACCTGGGTATCAGACTATCCGTGGGGATGGGCAACTTTCCACTATGGCAGGTGGCATTATGACGATTATTATGGATGGGAATGGGTACCGGGCCATGAGTGGGCACCGGCCTGGGTAAGCTGGCGCCACGGCGGCGGTTATTATGGCTGGGCGCCTTTAGGGCCGGGTATAACTATTGCTATATCATTAGGCAGCGGTTACCGTGTGCCCAACAATTATTGGGTATGCGCACCTGAGGCTTATATAAACAGGCCGAATATCTATAATTATTATGTGCAGCCTACAAGGGTAGTAACTATTATAAACAGAACTACTATTATAAATAATACCTATGTAAATAATAACCGCACTTATATAACCGGCCCACGTCCGCAGGATATCCAGCGGATCACACGCCAGCGGGTACAGGTGTATAAAATTAATAATGCCAGCAGGCCAGGTGTGGGCAGGGTGGAAAATAATACTGTTAATATTTACAGGCCCGCGATTAGAAAATCGCCGGATGCACGCCCTGCAAGGGTCGTAAATGCAACGGCTTACAAACAAGCTAACCCTAACCAGGGTATAGGCAGGCCGGGTTCAGGTGGGTATAACCGCGCCAATGCACAAAGACTGGCCACTACAGCACGTACTGAAAATCCAAATACAAAAGTAGTAAGGGTAAACCCAACAAATAACCAAAGACCAGGCCAGCCTGCAAATAATAACCGCCCGGGGCAACCCGCTGCAAAACCCAACCCGCAACAGCCGGCAAATGGTGCTAATAATGGACATAACCGCCAACCGGCTGCCGGAGCTAATCAGGCCAGACCTGCGGCAGGCACCCGCCCGGCACAAGCGGGCAGCAATCCGAATGCTCAAAATAAATTAGACAGGCAAAATACTAATGACCGTCGTGGACCAGGCGCTGTAGTGCCTAAAACTCCGGAAATTAACAATGCGGCTCAAAAACAACAGCAGGACCAAGCCCGTCAGCAACAACAGGCGCAGCAACGTCAGCAGCAGCAAACTCAACAGGCACAGCAAAAGCAACAGCAGCAGGCGCAACAAAGGCAACAGCAACAGGCTCAGCAAGCACAACAAAGGCAACAACAGCAGGCGCAACAGCGTCAGCAGCAACAAGCTCAGCAAGCGCAACAAAGGCAACAACAGCAGGCGCAACAGCGTCAGCAGCAACAAGCTCAGCAGGCACAACAAAAGCAACAACAGCAGGCGCAACAACGTCAGCAGCAACAGGCTCAGCAAGCACAACAAAGGCAACAACAACAGGCGCAACAGCGTCAACAGCAACAAGCCCAGCAAGCACAACAAAAGCAACAGCAGCAGGCACAACAGCGTCAGCAGCAACAGGCGCAACAAAGGCAGCAGCAGCAGAGGCAGCAGCAACAACATCAACAACCAAAACCAGAACCTAAAAAGCCTGAGGGTCAGCAATAAAGATTCTTTAGTATTTTAAATTGATAGCACATATAAATAAATTATATGTGCTATTTTTGTATACTGATTATGCTTAAACTATTCCCAAACAAGATTGCCGGGCTGTTTGTCGTGCTGACAATGGCCACCTTTGCTTTTGCATGCAATGCCCAGACTAAAACTGCGCATAATATTGTTTTTATTGAGGACTCGTGGGACGAAGCCCTGCGACAGGCTGCCCTGCAAAACAAATATATTTTTGTTGATGCCTATGCCAGCTGGTGTGGCCCATGTAAAATGCTCAAGAAATATACTTTCAGCAACCAAAAAGTAGCCGACTTTTTTAACGCCAATTTTGTAAACGTATCAATAGATATGGAAAAAGGTGACGGGCCAAGCCTGGCCACGGCCTGGCGGTTACAGGCTTATCCTACCCTAATTATTTTTGATGCTAAAGGCAGGCCGGTTTTAGGCGAAGCGGGTTATATGGGTGTTAATGACTTGCTGGATTTTGCTAAACAGGGATTGAGTAAGAAGAGTAACGCTATTTAGAGATTAATTGCCTTTATTATTTCTGACTATTAGGTTTTTACTGCAAGGAATTTGCGTTAGGGATTGGAACGGATACCGGCCAAGAGAGGGCCTCAGTGCTGGCCGTGACTAAGGCCTGTGCAGTATGAGTGGAAAGCCCGGCCCGCTGGATAGCGGGAACGCCCATATATTAAACCTAATTCAATCTTAATGCTTATGATTTACGTAATATTTCTTTCTTGTCATTCTGAGCGGCAGCGAAGAACCTACCCACGTTCATATACAAGAGATGATCTTTCGCTTTTAGAATAGATGCTTCGTCCCTCAGCATGACATTGTATTTGACTTTGTGGCGCTCCGCCAACTCACCCCGACTCCGTTTCACTCGTCGACCCTCTCTTTGCTGCGCGTAAAGAGGGTAAGAACTATGGTGATATTCTGTATAACGAAAATATTTAAAACGAAAGTTTATTGCACAAAAAAGGCCGAAAAGACTCTCGCAGTTTTTCGGCCTACATCTACCTATGAAAACAACCCTTTTTGAGTAAGGGCATTATCACATATTCAAAAGCAATGCCAATTGTTGAAACACTATAAATTAAGCTAAAAGTTAACTGTTTAAAATTGGGCCGTTTTCTATTTGTGGAACTCCTTGCCCAAATCACGGGTAAAAATTACACACACGTGTGCAATCGATGGAATTTTATTAGGGAAATAGCCTGATTGGGGAAATAAAAAAATCAAACCAGATAAACCGCATCTTCAGCATCATTTTCAATTAACGAAACATCAACGCGCTCCTTTAATACTGTTGACAGGGCTAAACCTGCATAATCGGTGGTTATTGGGAAGTTTTTGTGGTTGCGGTCGACCAATACAACGGTGCGCAATTTTTTAAGGCGCACATCAATAAAAACACCAAAACCATAGGCCAGGGTTTTGCCACTGTTTAGTACATCATCAACCAAAATAACTACCTTATCGCGGCAGTCGTTTACATCAAAATCAATTTTAGCTTTTAGCGTACTGCTCTGCTTGTCCAGCCCGATAGTAAGCAGCCTGCTTTTAAAGGGGGCTATCTCATCCAGTATCTTTTTCAGGCGTTGGGCAATGTGGTTGCCACGGGGCAATATACCGGCTATCAGTATTTCTTCCTCATCAAAATTGTCTTCCAGTATCTGGTAAGCAATACGATCAATCTTTTGCTGTATCTGCTGCTGATTTAATATAAGGAGTTTTTTTGCTGACATCTTTTTTTGAGTTGAATTTCAGTTGTAAGTTGAAGGTTAAAAGTTGAAGGTAAGCTTCACTTATCCATGTTTGTCTTTTTAGAAGTTAAAGGTATAAACTTAAAAATGAAATTATCTAAAGCAACTTTAAACTTTTCACCTTCAGCCTTCAACTTTTAGTTATAAAGTTCATCAAACAAAAAATACTTTCAACTTTTAACCTTCAACTTACAACTAATCCTTCACATAAGGGAAAAACACAAAGTTAGCGCCTTCGGGTACTATTACAAATACGCACATAAAATCGTGCGCGTTTTTGTAGGTATCAATAAAGCGTTGTTTAAGCTCTTTTTTTATTACGCCACGCTCAATAAATTCTTCGAGGGTTGAGGCGTGGATAGACCATTCGCTGTTGATATCATGCCTGTCGAGAATCACCTCACCCAGCGCTATTTCATGCTGATGGGCGATAAAGATAGGATATGATGACAAGCCTTCAACCATTATCTCAATGGCTACTTCTTTTATTGATTCATTAAAAAACCGGAGATCCGTCTCCAGGCTCAGCAGCGGACTCTGCTTTTTATCGTTATTATTTTCGTTTAATAGTTCTTCGGGTTCCATTTTAATTATTGAATTAGTGATTGAGTGAATTAGTGATTAAAAAAAACTCTTTTCACGTCATCAAATCACCAAATTTTCAAATCAACACATCTTTTATAATTATTGAGTTAGCGAATAATTTAATCACTCATTCACTCAATATTATTGCGCAGCACTAATAGCACCACATTTTCCACATGCTGGGTGTGGGGGAACATATCAACCGGCTGTATTTTTACGGTATCGTATTTTTCCTTTAGCACCAGCAGGTCGCGGGCCTGGGTTGCGGCATTGCAGCTTACATATACAATTTTAGGGGCTTCAATTTCCATTAAGCGGGCGACCACATCAGGGTGCATGCCTGCTCGCGGCGGATCAGTGATGATCACATCCGGCTTGCCATGTTCGGCAATAAAATCGGGCACCAGTACATCTTTCATGTCACCTGCATAAAATTTGGTGTTGGTGATATTATTAATGGCTGAGTTGATCTTCGCGTCCTCAATCGCCGTAGGCACATACTCTACCCCTACTACTTCTCTTACTTTTCCTGCTACAAAATTAGCTATTGTTCCGGCACCTGTGTACAGGTCATAAACCAGTTCATCGCCTTTAAATCCTGCAAAGTCGCGGGTTATTTCATACAGGCGCAAGGCCTGCTCGGAGTTGGTTTGATAGAATGATTTCGGGCCGATCCTAAAGCGGATGCCGTTCATTTCTTCATATATAAATTCCGGACCACGGAATGCTACCACATCCTGGTCGAAAATAGTATCGTTCTTTTTTTGATTTACGATATACAGCAGCGAGGTGATCTGTAAAAAGGTATCAGCAATGAAATTCATCAGCTTACTGATCTCTTCTTCGGCTACATAAGCAAACACCACGATCACCATCAGCTCACCGGTTGAGGATGTGCGTATAATAAGGTTCCGCAATGCGCCCGCATGCCCTTTCAAATCGTAATAGCTATAGCCCTCGCGTCTAGCAAACTCATCAATACTGTTGCGAATGGCGTTTGATGGGTCGGCTTGCAGATAGCAATGCTCAATGTCCAGTATCTTATCAAACCTGCCGGGGATGTGGAAGCCCAGGGCATCCATTTCTGTGGGCTCATCGGTACGGTTCTCGCCGTCCATCAGCCAGCGTTTGTTGCTGAAGGTAAATTCCAGCTTGTTGCGGTAATATTTATCGGCCGGTGATGCTACTATGGGCATCATACCTTCCACATCAATTTTAGCTATACGGCCCAGCGCGTCGGTTACTGATTTTTGTTTGAACTTGAGCTGCGCCTCATAGGTCATGTGCTGCCATTTACAGCCACCGCAGGTACCAAAATGCTCACAGAAAGCCTCTGTCCGGTATTCGGATGGTTTTTTAAGGATGGAGATCTTTGCTTCGCCGAAATTCTTTTTGCTGCGGTACACCTGTACATCGGCAATATCGCCGGGGATGGCTTTATCAACAAATAATACAAAATCATCTGCTTTACCCACACCCTTGCCCTCTTCGGCAATATCGATTATCTCAACGTCCTCAAAAATTTTATTGTAGTTGGCTTTGTTCCTGCTCATATGCGGGTGCAAAGGTAAGAATTTTTTGATTTGGGATTATTACTGATGTGCGGATATGTAAATATGCAGATGTGCAAATGATTAATATCGAACCCTGAATGTTGAACATCGAATAATGAAGTTGGGGTTGACGGATGGGACAGCCAGACAAACCCATTTCGGCAACCCACACGCTGAGTTAACAGCATGCGGGTTACATATATAGTGAAATCCCGGATCTGGCCGGGACGACGGGGCGGCCCAGAATGTATTGCTACATTACCGCCTTTATCTTTATCTGCCCGTCGGACAGGGTGCGTATGATCAGTTTTTCACTGGTTGGGTATATGGCCTGTATATCCATATCCTTGATCGTAACATCCGAGTGTATGTTGTTGCCCAGGTCGCGGCTTAATTCGCCTTGCAATTTAGCTTTGTTTTGGGGCAATAAATGAAGAGAAGTTATAAACAGCCTTCTCGCGTATCATCTCCGTTATCCTGGCGTTAAACATCCATTTAGCCGCCTTTAATATCCATGCCTTTGTTTGCAGATCAAAGGTAAGATCGGGGAACGACAGC
>Ga0206921_10219_pt1 | contig 15436 bp, 12 predicted proteins | sample Alteio_BWOrgHeat_66_FD_152930 | JGI IMG/M metagenome (GOLD analysis project Ga0206921, IMG submission 152930) | Enriched cells from forest soil in Barre Woods Harvard Forest LTER site, Petersham, Massachusetts, United States -... | ecosystem: Environmental > Terrestrial > Soil > Temperate forest >...
AAGGCCGCCTGTTCAAGCCCATGGCATGGACCGTGGCGTTCGCGCTGCTCGGCGCGCTGATGTTTTCCATGCTGCTGGCGCCGGTGCTCGCCAGCATCTTTTTTCGCAAAGGAACGAAGGAGTGGCACAATCCGCTGCTGGTGTTTCTTACTGCGCGCTATAAATCCCTGCTTGGCGTCGCCATACGGCTGCGCTGGCTGACCCTTGGGACAGCGCTCTGCGGGTTGGCCGGCGGCGTTTTTCTTTTCACCAATGTACTGGGCTCTGAGTTTCTCCCGCATCTGGATGAGGGCGCGATCTGGGTCCGTGGCACCCTCGCGCCAAGCGCCGGCCAAACCGAGGGCACCGCTCTGGCGAACCGCGCCCGCATTGTTCTTTGTTCGTTCCCGGAGGTCACTCAGTGCACCAGCCAGGTGGGCCGTCCCGACGACGGCACCGACACCACCGGCTTCTTTAACACTGAGTATTTCGTCGACCTGAAACCAAAAGAACAATGGCGGCCCGCCTTTCATCAGCAAAAGGACCGCCTGATTGCCGCCATGAACGAAGAACTGGACAAGATCCCCGGTGTGGTCTGGGGCTTCTCTCAACCCATTGCCGACAACATGGAGGAAGCCGTATCGGGCGTCAAGGGCCAGCTTGCCATCAAGGTCTTCGGCGACGATCTGAAAATCCTCGAAGAAAGGGGCAACCAGATTATCGGCATCATGCACGGCATCAAAGGCATCGAAGACGCCGGCCTGTTGCGAGTGATCGGCCAGCCGAATCTCAACGTAACGGTGGATCGCGCGCGCGCGGCGCGTTACCAGATCAACATAGCCGATGTGCAGGACGCGGTGCAGACCGCGATCGGCGGCAACGCGCTGACCCAGGTGCTGCGCGGCGAACAGCGCTACGATCTGGTGCTTCGCTATCAGCCACAGTTCCGCGACCGGCCTGAAGCCATCCGCGCCAACAGGCTACAGTCCCCATCGGGCGAGCGGGTGTCTCTCGGCCAACTGGCCAATATTGAAATGGTGGACGGAGCGTCCGAAATATACCGCGAACAGAATCAGCGGTACGTAGCGATCAAATACGGCATCCGCGGCCGCGACCTGGGCTCGACCGTGCAGGAAGCGATTCGTAAAGTGAACAGCCAGGTCAGGCTGCCTCTGGGCTACCACATCGACTGGGCGGGAGAATACGAGTCGCAGCAGCGTGCGGCACGCCGTCTCGCCATCATCGTTCCGCTCACCCTGCTGTTGATCTTTCTGATTCTCTACGGCATGTTCAAGTCAATGAAGTGGGCGTGCCTGATTCTGATCAATGTCGCAATGGCGCCAATTGGCGGGCTTGCGGCGCTTTTTCTGAGCGGCACCAATATGAGCGTCTCCTCCGGCGTTGGCTTTCTCGCCCTGTTCGGAGTTTCGGTTCAGGTTGGCGTAATCATGGTCGAGTATATGAATCAGTTGCGCGCGCGAGGCCATAACATTCCGGACGCTGCTAAAGAAGGCGCGCTGCTTCGCCTCCGCCCGGTTCTGATGACGATGCTGGTAGCGACGCTCGGGCTGCTGCCGGCCGCTACATCCCACGGCATCGGCTCCGATTCGCAACGGCCTTTTGCCATTGTGATTGTCGGTGGGCTGCTGGGCGCGTTGATGATTAATATCTTCCTGCTGCCAACGCTGTATGTGTGGATCGCCGGGCCCAACGACCGCCTGCCTGAAGCCGAAGCCGAGTTTGTGGAAGAAGTGTAACCCGCTGGTTTGAAGAAACAGTTATAATCAAGCCTCCTAATTTCAGAAGGCTCCGTTCTTGCGGAGGAGTCGAAAGGAAGCTCACATGAAACCACTGACTTGTTATGCCGTCGCGGCACTGGCGGTAAGTGTCGCTATACCGGCGATCCAGGCGGCGCCATCCTGTACAAACGGCGATTTCGCCGGCGTTTATGGGATGCAGGCGCCAGGCACAATTCTTTCTGCTCCAGGTTTTCCGGCTGGTTTCCTGGGCCCATTTAACCGCGTGGGAAGAGTCGCATCGGATGGCAAGGGAAACATCTCCGTGACGAACACCGCCAGTTACAACGGGAATATCATTGTCGAGTCTTATACCGGAACTTACAGCATTGCTGCTGACTGCACTCTGGATGTCGTGGCGTTGGTGGGGATCCCGATCGGTCCGGGAGGATCGCTGGTGAAGGTGCCATTCGAATTCAGAGGAGCATTGGCCGACGGTGGCGACAGCGCCGCGGTACTGCTCTGCGGAGTTGGCGCGCCTTGTATCGTACCGACCGGCAATGTTATTCGCGTCCTGCTTACAAGGAACGGCAATAACCAGCGTCAGTGCACAAACCGTGATTTGTCCGGAGCATTTCAGCTGGACATGTCCGGTACAGTGGTGAGCGGACCACTGCCCGGACCTTTCGCCCGGGACGGCCGGCTTCTGCTTGACGACAATGGGTCCTTCACGGGAACCGCTCTGGTCAACTATTCAGGGGCTTCCCTGCATGCGGAAACAATCGCGGGCAGTTATGCAGTCGACTCACTTTGCAACGTTAGCCTTACCTGGTCCGACGGAACTCTCCACACCTGGACCGGAACTCTCACAGACAAGGGTAACGGCGCGAACCTGATCGTGAGCGAAACCGGGGTTGTCATTGCCGGAACGCTTCGGCAACAGAAAGCTGGCGGCGGCTCGAACTAACTGCCGGCGGGCGGCGTCTGGCGATCGCTGAAAACACCAAACCTCCGGCCAGCAGCCAAAGAGATTGCGGTTCAGGGATATCGCTGACGATAAAGTAGTCCGCGAGCTGGCCACCGGCGCCATCAGGTTGGACATATGTGAAGTAGGTATAAGAGGCATCACCCACCTCCGTAACTGTATTCGCGGCGGCCGGCTGTTGCGCGAAATCCGTTCGGTAGCTGTCGATGAACTCGCTCGGGGCCGAATAAAGGGTAATCAAGTTACCTTGCAGGAGCATGATGTCGCTGAAAGGAGACGGAGGATCCCCATCCCCACCGGGAGGATCATTGACATAGACGGTTTCATTTTCGGCCTCGTCGAAAGTAAATGGCAAGGTGCAGGCAAACACCGGCTCTATCGTATTGCCAGGTTGCGCATACGCAGCAGTTTCGCCCATTGTAAAGTGATATGCCGCTGTAGATCCTGGTAAGCCGGCAAAAACACCGCAGGCGACAGGGCCGGCGTTTAGTGTTCCAATAAACGCGCAGCATCCGAGAGTGATCAAGATGGCTCGCAGAAACATGGCAGTGAGTATACACCTGTAACGAGATGGCCAGCCTCTCGCTTCCTGGGTACTTAGTGGGTTGGTGCCGACCTTGCCTGTGTTCCAAGCCAATGATTAAAGCATGGCGGGTATCAGCCCCAGTTGGCTTCGTCTATCTGCCACATGCTACGAACTTTAACCTTCCCTCGGGTTTGCTCGGCAATTTAATCTTCAGCCCGACGCTCGGGTTCTTTCGTCGTTTCGGAAAACCTGAGCGCGGGGCGATTTCGCCTGGACCCGGGCATTGACTTTAGTTATTCGAATGTCAAAGACCCGGACTACGGCTGAAGTATCCCACGCGCCAGCTTTGCGCGATAGATAAATACTTGAAACGGTTGACGCTAATCGCTGTGACTCCCCATGCCCGGTTCAGCACAACCGGGGTATGAAAAAGCTGACGCGAAGGTGTGATCTTCGAGCGTGGGCGGGATTCGAAGGACTGCGCCGCGAAAATGCCGACGCGCCACTCGCATCATATTGCCAAAACAGGCGGAATCAAACTAAAAGGCGCGCCCCGCGCTCAGCGAAAGGGATCACCGCCGCAAGCGCTTCTTCTTTTGTCGAACAAAACCGCACCAGGATAGCGCCAATGGATTTTGCCAGGATCTCAATACCTTGCCTGGCCGGCCAAATTTCGGGCCTGCCGTTCAACAGCACAACAGCGCTCTGCTTGAACCTGACGTCCGCCGATCCGCGTGTTCCTCCGACGAGGCCTGTCACCATTCGAGAATCCATAGATCAATAGTATTGGGGTTTCAGCCGGTTCACTATAGATAAAGGCCGTTGCCGATACCGGTACTTAAAATGAAGTACCAGGTCCTGTCAGCCCTGAGGGGCGCTTGCTGACATCGCCAGGATCGACCTCGCAGGTACCCAACATTGTCAGGTCAGGGAGCGGGAAATGGCCACCAACCGGGAGCCGGCTTCAAGGACACCGCTGAACGGCATCGAATTGCGGGCACTCTGGGCTGAGATGAAACAACAGCCAGCCGCCAAGGTCCGCAAGCCCTACTGCGCCACGCGGGAGAAGATGTTTGGCAATACCCTCCGCAGCGCAGAAAACTGCAAGTTGCTGGAAAGGCAGGGTAGGAAATGGGCGGCTGACGGGATTCAACCCGACTGGACGTGTTTTAGCGTGTATTAATACGTGCTAAGTAGTTGATTCTACTCCGAACCGGTTTTCGGTAGTGGGTCCGTTTCAAACGGACCCACTACCCGGTTTTCCAAATGACTTTCCATTTTCAGCCTGTTTTTGTGGGATGTTAGCGCAATGTTAGCGGGGCGGAACGAAAGAACCATTTCTTCTTTAGCGATCAGTATTGCGAGCTTCGTACGCAATTTTCTTCCGTTTGCTTTTAGCAAACTTTTTTCTTGACCTAATTGTTTGCATAATGCAAACTAAAATTGTTGAGAGTCATCAGCCGGAAGGCGATAGTCGAGTTCGCGAAAACGCACGCCGATTCCCTGCCGCCGTTGACGAGCTGGTACGCCACCGTGACGAAGGCATCGTGGGCGAACTTCGCGGAATTGCGGGCCGATTTCCCGAGCGCCGATCAGGTTGCCAGGCGCACGGTTTTCAACATCGGTGGCAACAAATATCGGCCTATCGGCCGGGTTAACTATCGGTTTCAGAAGATTTACGCGCTAGCGATACTCACTCATGCCAAATACGGCGAACGAAGATGGAAATAAAGGATGGAAGCGATGGCGACGATTACAAAGGCCCGAGTCCGGCCAGACCGGGCAAAGAGTCAGCCGCGGCCGGCCGGACCCACGTTCAACCGCGCGCGATACATAAAGTTGATTGAAAACGCTCTGCCGATCCCGCCAGTAACCGAGGCCGACAACGAGCGCTTGATCGCGATCATGATGGAGATAGACGATCGCGGTGAAAACGGTGAAATCTCCGCTGAAGAGACGGCGTTCAGCGAATTGTTGACGATCGTCATCCAGGATTTTGAAGATCGGCATTACCAGCTTCCGAAGGTTCCACCGCACGAAATGCTGCAATATCTGGCCGAAGAGCGAGGCCTGAAACACAAGGACCTCGCCGCGATCATCGGCAACAAGGGTTCCACCACTGAGATTTTGGCCGGCCGGCGGAAGATCCCGGCCGCGACGGCAAAGCGCCTCGCGGCCGAGTTCAAGGTGCCTGTCGACATGCTGCTTTAAGGCGGCTACTGCGGCACCTTTGCCGCCAGTTCCAGAATCGATTCGTGTTCCCGGCAAAGTTGATCGATGGTTTTCTGCTGCATCTCGGCTTGGATTTCCAGCCGTTCCAGCCTGCCCGTGGCGTATAGGGAATTCGGCTCGCGTCCCACGGCAGTCCGATCAATGCGTAATCTGGTCCGACGGCGCCCGCCCTTCAGATGAAAGTGAGTGCCATCGCTCGTTGATGGATTCCACCCTATTGATGGATTCCACCCTATAGGAACGCTTTCCCCAGCGCGTGCAAACGGCAACTGGCTTTGGTTTTTGGCCCATGTCAGCTTTTGGCAGCCCCAATTAATTCGACGGAAACAGCAATCCCGCCGCTTCGGTCGGTGGCACCTCACTCCCTCTTCGACGGCGGCGGGGGCGCTCACACGCTTTCGCCCCCGACCCTCGTTTATGGGGCCAAGTCGGCCGTGGGAACCTGAGTCTGATCTAATTCGAACCGCCGTTGCTGCTACTGCCAGGGCTTGCCTGTCGACGGATCTCGCGAGCTACGTGTAGGACGGATTCAATGACTTCTTTGCCGCAAAGTGCGAGACCGAATACAAAAATAGCGATCGCCGCAATCCACGACTTTGCTGGGAAATCGTCCCTGAAATGCTCCGCGAGATCCTTCGATTCGCCCGCCAAAAAAATGATGACCGAAGCCACTGTCATACAAATCCCCAGTCTAAACCGGTATTTTGTAACACTAAACGCGAATTGCTGCTGGGCAAATCCAAGCGATAGCTCTATGGCGCGATCACCCAGGGGCGGCAGATCCTTGACCGCTCTTGGCTGATTCAATGGTGCTGGCGTCACGTTTAGTTGGCCCCCGCAGCAATAAATATTTCGCGAACGCGGAACTCTGAAACCGCAATAACCCTTCCATCGTCCTCGCCGATATACCCGATATCGCGAAGCTTTACCTTCCGGCCAACGTACTCGGGCGGCACGATAAATTGAACTGGACTATCCGGCCACTCATACAGAAAGCAGCGTTGGAGGATCCCAGACTGCACGCCGTACTCAAGTTGTCGTTCGGCTTCGATCTCCGAAATGCCGCGCATGCCAGCCCACCGGGCTGTATCAAGGTAGCGCTCTCCAGTCATCTCGATAAAACGCTCGATCTCCCTGAGATGAAAGAAGCGCCGGGCGATAACCGGCCATACCTCACGTAGTAGCCAGCTTTTTAAGAAATTCATCGGGGTCGCAACCTTCAAGATTAGAGCGGAAGGAAACCTTGCCTACGTTAGGATATAGCGCCACCTTTGACCCCGCTTCGAGGTCCGCGTGTGCCGCCTTAAATACGAGTTCGGCATTAAGGATATGCGTTGCGCCGATGAGGCTATTGAAATCCTTCAGTCGAGATTCGCGTAATGCTCGCTTGCCCTTTCCGCGGATAGTGCGATATGTTGTATCCCCATCCAATCCGGCGGAATACCGACCGCCGAACGTATCGACGCGATTGCTTTTCATCAACTCAACTGCCCGCCTCGAACAATCGATGTATTTTGGACTCTCTCCTCCAGCGGCAACAATGAAACCCATTGTCTTCTCGTGAAAGTAGTCCGCGCGCACCACGGTCAGTTTCTTTCGAAATCGCTGGCCGATGATTCTTCCCCAAGTTGATATCCCGCTCTGCATCGTCATCACCTGTACGATCAGGATATTGCCGGTTACGTGAATCGCGACGGGAAACGGAATGTCGAAACTCAAGAATCCGGCGTCTTGACTCCCAACGAATTCCATCCTTCGTTTGATAAAAACCAGAAAGCGACCGCGAACAGGATTGGCATCAACCTGCGAAATTCGGAGTAGGAGATCGATATCCCCATTTCTGGGAGCGTCGGCGAAAATACCTATGATGTCAGCGGGCGTTCGCACGCGAGCGAGGAAGGCCGTCTGATGCACAAACCCGGCGAAGCCCTCAAGCAACAATCCATCGAGTTGTTCTTTGGTGCTTCCGGCGACCATCGCCCCTAACTTGTTTGCCGTAGTCTTTCCCGGAAACTTGGCGGTCAGCTCGAGAATCTTCTTTTCCCAAAGCGGCCAATCCACGCTGCGTAAAGAGAATGCTCTAAATCGGTCAATTAAACGCTGCCCCTCCGAATCCTTTGAAATCGGATATCCTGAGAAGCATATACCAATTTTCGCGAAATGCAACCAAACTACCGATCTCCGGCAAATAATTACGCGGTTAGCCTCGCCTGGCGTCGGGCCTAAATACGCTCCGCCAAGCTATCGAGTCTCGATGCCGCTTCATCGGCTGGCCGCCGCGAATTGCGGCACTCCTACGGATTTCATGAATGAGGCGATCTGCCGGGTGATTTCACGCGGGTTCGGCGCATTGATGTACCAGTGATGCGTGACGTTGCCGCCAGATATCTGTGACCCGATGCCGCGCCTGGCGGACAGCATTGCCATCGACTGACTGTGAAATTACGACTCCGAGTTGCCGTGGGATGAAAACTCGGGGCACCGCGTTCAACAGGATCGCGATCGCCAGATGTTCGGTGCCGACTATCAGGAAAACGATCTGGTTTTTTGCCGCCCGGACGGCTCATACTAGAGGCCGGTCTCGATCGGCTGTGGTAGCCCGGTTCATGAGGCAGGCTGGCCTCGAAGGAGTCAGCCTTCACTCACTCCGGCATACACACGCCTCGGAATTGCTGAGTAAGGGCGTGCCACTCCGGACCGAGGCAAAGCGCCTGGGTCACGCAAACCCCAATATCACGCTCGCGATTTATGCTCATGCGGTTGAAGCTGACGAGATGGCCGCAGCCAAGATTTGGAACGACGTGATCGCGCCGAAAAAACCTGAGCCGAACGGGATGTTAGCAAATGTTAGCGCCATGGAGTAAAAGGCTAACAATTGTTGCAAAGAAAGCAGGTTAAATGGGGCGGCTGACGGGATTCGAACCCGTGACATCCAGAACCACAATCTGGCGCTACTACCAACTGAGCTACAGCCGCCAAGCCATTCTAACATTGGCCTCTGCAGATCAATGGCTGCAGATCAATGCTTCCCGCCGCGGTCGCGCTCGTTACCCTTCGGCGCGCCGCCGTTACGCGGAGGAGGCCCTGCCGGACGCCCACCACCTCCCGGCCCGCCGCCACCCCGCTGCACTCCAGGATTTGGCGGAGCCGGACGCATCTGTGGCTGCCGCGTCGGCGCTCCAAAACCGCCGCCGCCATTCTGTGGCGGCGGCACCTGCCGCTGGCGCACTACCGGCGGAGCGACCTGCAGCGGCGCTGGCGGCGCGACCGTCCGGGGCTGCGTACTGAAACGTTGCCCGCCGAAACCGGGCGCCGCTCGCGGCTGCTCCTGTACGCGGGCCGGTGCTCCCGGATTGGCCGCGGCAGGTGAGCCAAAGCGTTGCCAGGCATCGTTTTGTGCCGGGGCCGCATTCCGGGCTGGGGCGCTCTGCGGCGCTCCACCGCGAAAACCCGCCACGCCCTGTGGCGCTCCAGCGCTCCTGCTGTAAAACCGCTGATTCGCCGCACCCGGATTGACACGCAACGGACTCACCGCGCGGTCGGAGAAACGAAGATTGCTCTGTGTCGGGGTGAACGGCGTCCCACGCACCAGTGACGCCGATGTCAACTGACCCTGACTCACTGCGACCGGATGGCGATAGTTCCCAGCCCGGAAATCGTTCACCGACACCGCCGTCACGCCGTTGAACGCCCGCGCATTCCGGAACGAATTGTAGATATTCGTGTTGTTCACAACAGTGACGTTGTTGACTACCAAGGCACGCCCGCCGTAGCCGCGCCCGTACCAGGGCCGGTACGGCTCAAATGGCGCCAGCGGCACCCAGCCCACCGAACCGAATCCAACGCCAACGCCGCCGCCCACCCCGAAAAACGCCACCATCGCCGGATGATAGAAGTAGTGCTGCTGGCGAGGCCCAGGGAACCAGCACCATCCATAACCGACCCGGAAATACCAACTGCCGTAGTGGAATGGAGCCCAACCCCACGGCGCGTCGTCCACCCAAGTCCAGCCATAATAATCGGTCCATACCCAACGTCCGGCACGATACGGAGCCCAACTCGCCGGCACATTCGGCGACCACACCTGGCCATAATTCGGATCGTTAACCCAGCGCCCGTACGGATCCAGATCTTCGGTTCCATAGATATCAGGACTCGCATACCGCGGCGACTGCGCCCGCGTCAGAAATCCGTCGCGCTGATCGTTGAACTGATCCCAGCCATCGGATGGCGGCGCTGCGACGGTCCGCGAGGTCGGTGTTTCCGCCTGGCCTTCCACCACGAGTGTATTTCCTTCGCGAACCTGTTCCTGGCCGCGCGGTGAGGAGACTTCCGCTTCGCCATGATGAGGCGTCACCCGTGTGGAACCATCGGGCGCAACTTCCACCCGCACCGCCGGCTGACCCACCGGCTGGACTGCCGCCATCGGCGTGTTGATCTCCGCGACAGGGCTGCCCTGACGCAGCACACGCCACGTCACCAGGCCATGCGCTACCTGAATTTGAATACGGCGATCTTCCAGCGCCCACAGCCGAACCTCAGTGTCAGCGGCGATCCGCAGAAAATTCGATTGATCGAACTGGATTTCCGCCCGCCCATTACTACCCACCGCCAGCGAATCAGCCGCCATCAGAGGCGTATTGACCGCCGCCGCCACCCACTCGCCGGTATCGCCGCGCTTGATTTGCGCATCGCCGTCAAGAATGCTCAGCCGCGCAACCTGACGCCCCGGCTCATCCGGCGGAGCCTCCGCATCCGGTGGCGCAGGCGCCTGGGCCATCGCGAATCCGGCGATCAGCAACACGTAGGAAATGGAGCGAATGGCCATGAGTCTCACCGCTCCCTGAGCAATCTTTAATCCAAAGATAATTCATTGATTCGGTGACACTTAGAGTATCATATGAAGGATTCTACATGGTGGAAAACCACCATGCCGCCTGTTTTCGCCCATGTCCTTACCTGCAACGGATTCCATAATCTACCTCGTTCGCTTCCCCGCCCCGCAGACTCATTATGCGGAAGTTGAAGCGGTTTTCCCCACCGCGGGGCAAGCCAGCATCGAAGTATTCATGCCGGTCTGGACCCCCGGATCGTACCTGGTGCGCGAGTTTTCCCGTCACCTCGAGCGGTTCGACGCGACCGACGCCGACGGCCGCCCGCTTGCCCTGACCGCCACGCGCAAGAATCGCTGGCAAATTGAAACCGCCGGCGCGGAGAGAGTTCACCTTCGCTATCGCATCTATTGCCGTGAGATGTCGGTGCGCACGAACTGGGTCGATGAGTCCTTCGCCCTGTTGAACGGCGCGCCTACCTTCATTACTTTGCTGGAAGGGCTGCAGAAACCGCATGAGGTCCGTCTGGAACTACCAGAGGGATGGACAACGACGATGACCGGCCTCGATGCGGCGGTGGGCGGCGGCGCCCACCACTACCTTGCACCCGACTACGACACCCTTGTCGATTCGCCTATCCTCTCCGGTAACCCGGCCGTTCACCGTTTCGACGTCGATGGCATTCCCCATTTTCTGGTTAACGAAGGCGAGGGGAGCATCTTCGATGGCCCGCGCGCCGCGACGGACCTGGAGAAAATCGTTCAACGGTACAGGGGGTTCCTCGGCAGTCTTCCTTACAGCAAGTACGTTTTTCTAAACCTGCTCACCGAAGCCCGCGGTGGACTCGAACACAGGAATTCCGTCTGTATGATGGCCAGCCGCTGGGCGGCATCCACGCGCAAGTCATATGTGGAGTGGCTGGACCTGGCGTCGCACGAATTCTTTCACGTCTGGAATGTGAAGCGCCTCCGCCCGGCCGAACTTGGCCCGTTCGATTACGAAAACGAGAATTACACGCGCAGCTTGTGGATCGCCGAGGGGTTCACTGATTACTACAGCTTACTCATGGTCCGCCGGGCCGGGCTGGTGTCGGAGGCCGAATATCTGGGGACAGAAGATCCCACCTCGCATACGCTCTCCGGCAAAATTAACGAAGTGCAAACCGCGCCCGGGCGTCTTGAGCAACCGGTTGCAACGGCATCGTTCGATGCGTGGATCAAGTTCTACCGGCCCAATGAGAACAGGGACAACGCCACTATCAGCTATTACACAAAAGGCGCCCTGGTGGGCTGGCTGCTGGATGCCAGAATCCGCCGCCTCACCGGCGGCGCGAAATCTTTGGACGACCTGATACGGCTCGCATGCGCGCGCTGGTCGGGCGAAAGGGGCTATACGTTCGAAGAGTTTCGTTCCGCCGCCGAAGAGGTGGCGGGGGCCGCGCTCGATGACTTCTTCCGGCACACCGTTTTCGCAGCGGAAGAACTGGATTACGCCGAAGCGCTGGACTGGTTCGGCCTCCAATTCCGAGCCAACCCTGAATCGGAAAAAGCAACGCTGGGCATAGAAACCAAAGTCGATGACGGCCGGCTCCTGGTTAAGGCCATTCTGCGCACATCGCCCGCATGGATGTCCGGCCTGAATGTGGACGACGAAATCATCGCCATCGACGACTACCGCGTTCACGCCAACCAACTGACGAAACGGTTGGAGAACTACCATCCGGGCGATAGAGTGACGGTGCTGGCGGCACGCCGCGATGCCCTTCTGCGAATCAATCTGACTCTAAGCGCGGAACGAAATAAGTGGTCGCTGGAAGTCTCCGCCTCGGCGACACCGGAACAAAGGACGCATCTAAGAGCCTGGCTCTCCGCGCCGCGACCGTGAGGAAGCCGGCTTCTTCTGCTTCACCGGTTTTCGATCGATGATCGAAAACTGCAGCTTCCGTTCAATCGGATCCACCCTGTCCAGGGTCACCTCCACGCGTCCGCCAATCGCGAACTCCCGGCGCGTCCTCTGTCCCACAATCTTCCGCACGTTCTCCTGGAACATATAACGATCGCCCGGCAGCGAATCGATTGGAACCAGCCCTTCCACAAACAGCTCATTCAATTCCACGAACATGCCGAACCGCGTCACGCTGATAATCAGCCCATCAAACGCATCGCCGACATGCGACTCCATGAACTTCGCCTTCTTCCACTCCACCAGTTCGCGCTCTGCATCGGCCGCGCGCCGCTCGGACGAAGAACAGTCCGCCGCAATCGCCGCCAGTTCCGCTTCGTCGGAATATGTGCGGCCCTCGAGCGACGCCTTCAGCAACCGGTGCACAATCAAATCCGGATAACGCCGAATCGGCGAAGTGAAATGCGTATAGTGGCTCGCCGCCAGCGCGAAGTGACCCACGTTCTCCGCGCTGTAGCGCGCCTGGCGCAGCGAGCGCAGCATCAGATAACTCAGCACACGCTCTTCCGGTTTTCCGGCCACCTTCTCTACCAAACGCTGATATGCCTTCGAAGTGATTTTGATGGAGCCCGGCACTTCGACATTCTTGTAATCCCGGCGGCCCTGCGCTTTCTTCTCGCTGTAGCGCAGCTTCGAAACCGGAATCGCCCCCACGCCCAGCGAGTAACCGAACTGCGCCGCCACTTCTTCGAACTCCATAACTCGTTTCGGATCCGGCTGTTCGTGAATACGATATATAGCCGCGTGCCCGCTGTGTTCCAGATGCGACGCCACAGCTTCATTGGCCGCCAGCATGAATTCCTCGATGATGCGGTGCGCGATATTCCGCGGGCTCCGCGTCACGCCCGTCATCTCGCCAAACTGATCGAACTCGATCAGCGGCTCGGGTAAATCGAAATCGATCGACCCGCGCTTGTAGCGCCGCCGCATCATGATTTCCGCCAGCTCGCGCATGGTCTCGAACCGTTCCACAAGCGGCGCATACCGTTCGCGCTGCGCGGCATCGCCTTCCAGCAGCAAGTGCACATTGGTGTATGTCATTCGCTCAACCGAGCGAATCACCCCGCGGCAAAACTCCCACGAAAGCGGCTCGCCCTTGTGGTCGAGCTCGATAATCGCCGAAAGCACCAGCCGGTCCACCTGCGGCTTCAGCGAACACACATTGGTCGAAAGCTCGAACGGCAACATGGGCACTGCGCGATCCGGAAAGTAGACGCTGGTCCCGCGCTCACGCGCCTCGTTGTCGATGGCGCTGCCTGGCCGGACGTAATGGCTGACATCGGCAATGTGCACCTGCAGCGAAAAATTGCCGTTCGGCAACCGGTCCACAAGCACGGCATCGTCAAAATCGCGCGCCGTCTCGCCATCGATCGTGACGATCGGCAACTCACGGAAATCGCGGCGGCCCCGCAGTTCGGCCTCCCCGATTGTTTCGGTAATCCTGCTCGCTTCGGCCAAAACCTCTTCCGGGAAGCGGTGCGGAATATGGTGCTTGCGGATGATAATTTCGACATCCACTCCGAAGTCATCCGGCGCGCCTAATACTTCCGTGACCCGCCCAATAGGGCGGTCTCGTTCACTGCCGTACTCCAGAATCTCGACGTTTACGATCAGGCCATCCAGATCGGCCGGACTATGAATAACGCGGGGAGTCACGCCGATGCGGTCTACGTCGGCATGAACCGGAGGAATCGCCATGTCTTCGGCAATCTCGATCCAATCCTGAATCCGCTGGTCGTGTGGAATGACGAACATGCCCTTGCGGGTGATGCGGAACTCACCCACCACGCTCGGATGGGCGCGCTTCAGCACTTTCCAGACCACGCCTTCCGCTTTGCCATCGGCGCCGGTCCACGAGACGCGGGCGATCGCCCGGTCCCCATGCATCAGGCCGCGGGTGGCTTCGCGCGGAATGAAGATATCGCCCTGAATGCCTGGTATCGGATGGTCCGGAATCAAAAACCCGTAGCCATCGCGATGAATACTCAGCCGGCCAGGAACAAACTCCCTGCTGTTGCGCGCTGTGGTGTACTGGCCCGACCGGACTTCAATCAGTTGCCCTTTGTCGACCAGCCGCTCCAGCGCATCTTCCAAAGCCCCACGCTCGTCGCCGCGAATGCGCAACTCCCGGAGCAGGTGTTTGAGGCTGGTTCGGCCATGCGGCTGACGATCAATGTGCTCCAGAATCGCGGCATCCGTCATTCTCCCCATCATCCGATACAACGCTGTTTCGTCAAGCCAGCGGAACTGACATAATAAGGTCGATGCGACTTTTTGCCATCCTTTTTGCAGCTGCCGCCATGGTGTCCGCCCAAACGCCCGCCCAGAAGCCTGCCGCAACCGCCAAAGCCGTTGCCCCGGCGAAGAATTTCAAGGAAATCGGGTCGCCGAGTGCGCCTCTCACCATTGAGGTTTTCTCGGATTACGAATGTCCCTCCTGCCGCTCCCTGTGGATGGACACCATGCCGCAGGTAATGCGTGACTACGTAACCCCCGGCAAAGTGCGCATTGTTCACCGCGACTTCCCGCTTCCCCAGCATCAATACACGCGGCTGGCAACTCGCTACGCCAACGCTGCCGGACAAATCGGCCGCTACGAGCTGGTTATCGATCAGATTTTTAAGACGCAGCCGACATGGTCGGGCAACGGCAACGTCGACGCCGAAGTCGCCAAAGTACTTCCTCCCGGTGAAATGCAAAAGGTCCGCGACCTGGTGAAGAATGACATGCACCTCGATGACACCGTCACCGCGGATGTCGCCCTCGGCCAGCAAATTCCTTTGGCTGAGACTCCCACCATGCTGCTCATTTACAAGGGCAAGCGCGATAAGGTTTCCGGGGCTCTTCCCTACAACGTCATGAAGAGCTATCTGGATCAGATTCTCGCGAAATAAATGAAGCGAGCGATTATTCTGGCGGCGCGCCTGATTCTGGGCGCGGTTTTGGTTTACGCTGCGTGGACCAAACTTCGCGCTCCCTGGCCACAGTTCGCCGTCTCCATCAACTCTTATCAGGTGGTGCCGCTGACGTGGCTTGAGCCGCTTGCCCGCACACTCCCCTGGGTTGAACTGTTCCTCGGCCTGGGCGTGCTTTCCGGAATCCTTCAGCGCTGGTTTGGTCTTGCATCCACGCTTCTCCTCGGTTTCTTCTTCAGCCTGATGGTGCGCTCCTGGGCTATCGGCCT
>Ga0206921_10216_pt2 | contig 15399 bp, 13 predicted proteins | sample Alteio_BWOrgHeat_66_FD_152930 | JGI IMG/M metagenome (GOLD analysis project Ga0206921, IMG submission 152930) | Enriched cells from forest soil in Barre Woods Harvard Forest LTER site, Petersham, Massachusetts, United States -... | ecosystem: Environmental > Terrestrial > Soil > Temperate forest >...
ATTGGGTTGTCATGTTGAGGCACTCGAAACATGTGGGCAAAGGTCTCTACGCTCACCCTTCGAGTGCCTCAGGGTGACCCCAGCGCACATTAATGGTTAAACACCGTCATGCCGAACTTGTTTCAGCACCCAGCATGCTAAGTATAAACTAGGTAAGCCGCTCTGTTTGTGTCGGTGAATAATAAATCCGCCCCATTCGTCGGCATTTTACCGCCATTTACCGGGATTTTGGCCGGATTCCCCAAAAACCACTGGTTGTAGAACCATTCTGTATGCATTTTTGATGTATCAAATCACTCACACAATGGAAAAGATACTTACAATACACCTTATAAATTTAGCAATACATGCTATAGCACAGGCACATGCCGTTATTGCAACTTTAGGTCACCTGGTAAAATAAGCGCTGGTCCGCCTCTTGCGGACGAGTACCATATATAGCCTCATCCCAACCCCCTCTCTAAAGGAGAGGGGCATAATAAGGAGGATGCAGGCGAGGCAGTAATATTTCTGTCATTCAAACTAAAAAATTATAATTATATCATTAATGTATCGCATTTTTGCGCCATGGCAAAACAACCCATTATTACCGTAAATAACCTGGTAAAAAATTACGGCGATTTTAACGCCGTAAAGGACATTAGCTTTGAGGTTTACGAGGGCGAGATCTTCGGTTTGCTTGGTCCGAATGGAGCGGGTAAAACCACTACTTTAGAGATCATTGAAACCCTGCGCGATAAAACATCCGGCCAGATCATAGTTGACGGGTTTGATGTTGATAAGGACCCTGATAGTATTAAAAAACGCATCGGCGTACAGTTGCAGGCTGCGGGATATTACCCCAACCTGAACCTTTCTGAATTGATCGAATTGTTCTCGGGTTTGTACGGCATCAACAAAACGCCTATGGAAATGCTGGCGAAAGTGGCATTGACCGATAAGGCTAAAGCCAAATACAAAGAACTTTCCGGCGGACAAAAACAGCGGTTCTCTATCGCTACCACCTTAATAAATGATCCGCGTATAATATTTTTGGATGAACCTACCACCGGGCTCGATCCACAGGCGAGGCGTAATTTGTGGGACCTGATCCGCGAGATCCGCGATAGCGGCACTACAGTAGTTATCACCACACACTATATGGATGAAGCCGAAATTTTATGCGACCGTGTTGCTTTTGTTGACGGTGGCCGCATTATAGATATTGATACCCCCGATAATTTTATCGACAAGCTGGTAGCCTCAGGCTTTGAGCGTAAAAAAGAAGTAAAGCTGGCCAACCTGGAAGATGTTTTTATTAACCTGACTGGTAAGGAGTGGAGAGAAGGGTAACCCCCCAGCCCCCTGAAGGGGGAGTGAGTTTGCAGTTGCCAGTGAGCAGTTTGCAATAGGAAGTTTGCAGTCAAAAAATGACTAATGACACAATGACCAATGACTAAAACAAATGAACAATAATTATAGCAATACAAAAGCAACCCTGGCCATTGCCAAAGCCAGTTTCAGATCAATTGTGCGCAGCCCCTCGTCGGTGGTGTTTACGCTGTTATTCCCGCTGATATTTATATTGGTGTTTGGCTTTATTGGCGGCAGCGCCGTTAGTGTTGATGTGGGCGTGGTAAAGGGTAGCGATACGCAGAACCCGGTTTACCAGGCACTGGCAAAATCGAGCGTTATACACCTGATAAACGATCAGCCGCTCGACCAAATGAACAGCGACCTGGCTAAGGGACATATTGATGCTATTATAAATATTAAAAAGAACCACGATGGCTGGACGCTATATCCGCCATTATCGGTTGCAAAATCTAAACCTGCATTTACTGTTGATGTACAATACACCAAAGCATCTGCAGAAAAGGATAACATTCTGAAATCGGTATTAAGCACCATCTTTTTCCGGATGAACCAAATGACCAGCAATGAACCACCTGCAATTGCTGAACTAAAGGAAACCACCGTATCCGGCCGCGAATACAAAACCATCGACTTTATTTTACCCGGTCAATTAGGTTTCTCGCTGTTAAGTACCGGTGTTTTTGGTACGGCGTTCGTATTCCTGAGCTTGCGGATTACATTGGTAATAAAACGCTTTTTTGCTACCCCGGTAAAAAGATATAGCATAGTATTGGGCGAGGCTTTGGCACGTATCACATTCGCGTTGATAGGTGCTTTATTTATTATATTGATAGGCCATTATGCTTTTGATTTTACGCTGATACATGGTATAAGTACAGTGCTGCAAATGCTGGTGCTCTCGTTCGTCGGGGTAGTGATATTTATGGGCTTTGGTTTTGTGGTATCGGGCATAGCCAAAAACGAAAGCTCTGTACCGCCGATAGCTAATATTATCACCTTGCCGCAGTTCCTGCTATCGGGTACATTTTTTAGTATTTCTGTTTTCCCTACCTGGCTGCAGCCGGTTTGTAAGGCATTGCCATTAACCTACCTTAACGATGCCATGCGCAAAATAGCCTTTGAAGGCGCCAGTTTGCTGGATGTTGGTCACCAGTTGTTGATCTTGCTGATATGGGGGATTGTTGTCTACTCGGCAGCGGTTAAGTTGTTTAAGTGGGAGTAGGTGTTTGATGTGCGGATGTGCAGGTATGCAGATGTGCAAATGATTTGAATATGAAACATCTTTTCAATCGGTTTAATAAAACGCCAACAGAAATCGAGATTCTAAATTCAGGATTGGGATTTGCAATGGAGTTTGGGAAAAACTGGTTGAAACCCGTTCAACAAAGATTATTATCTAAATATAGAGTTCTAACACAGGATGAGCTTGATAAATATGATCAGATTTCACGAGAGGCAATGAATAGTGGTCATAAATACATTTATGATAGCCTTTCAAAATTATATGACGATCAACATAAAATAGGAAAAGATGAGCTACAAGAAGCTTTTAATATGTTTATACTTGATAAATATATATGGGTAAATCGAGATAACTTGTCACATTTATTCAGTCAAGGGTGTTATTATGCTTGGAAAGAAGGTCTAACAAATTGTATAGTTGAGAATTAAATCAAGATTTACCGATTTTATGACTGACGACCACAGCGAACATGATAAAGCAGCAAAACAAGTAATTCTTCATAATATTAAAAAATATGGGTGTCATCTTGCTTTGCTCGAAGCCGATAATTACCTCCCGGCTTTTGTTTACTCAATTGGTTTGTTTAAGAAGTTTAGACAGCCTGAGATAATTTGTTTTGGATTAAAGACAAGTGTAATGGGAGTTATTCTCAATCATGCGCGCGACCTGATTAAAAAGGGTCAAATATTTGAAATAAATAAGCCCTATAAAGGTTTTTTAGAAGGATATAGTATTCAGTTCATTGCTGTTGATAAAGAATATTACGCTAATTATTTAGGTTATGCAGGGTGGTTTTATGACAGCAGTTTCGACTTTCCTGTTTTACAGCTTGTTTGGCCGGATAAGCAGGGCAACTTTCCATGGGATAAAGATTTTAATCCCGATTGGAAATTTAAACAGCCATTATTGGACAGAAATACTGACTTTAAATTTTATGAAGAAAGGAATTTAGGTGTTTATACAACCAAACAAGCTTTGGAAGGTGAACCAATATTGTATGTATATCATAATGAAGATAGCGCGTGGCAATTTCACACAAGTTTAGAGCCTGATATGAATGATGCTAAACTTGTATGTTTAGAAGAAATAACAAAGCTGGACCCAACAATAAATGAAATATATCATTTACAATACGGCTGGCGAGCATGGAGATCTAATAGAGATGCCGAATGGCAATATGAAGCTGATAATGCGGAGATTGATTAAGAATCTAAATTGACCAACTATATTAACATCCTGTAAATCCTTTAATCCCCCAAATCCTGGTTCAGGTTAATTTAACGTTAAACTTTATTTATTTTCAGCATATTTTAATTTCATTTGTATATTTGAAAAGTAATAAAACATAGTGTACGTTTTACACTATGTATAATTTTAATCTAAATTATACAAAATGAGCTTAATAATTGATGTCCACGCCCGCCAGATATTAGATTCCCGCGGCAATCCTACTATCGAAGTAGATGTATTAACTGAAAACGGCGCCTTCGGCCGTGCTGCTGTTCCATCAGGAGCATCAACGGGTATTCACGAGGCTGTTGAATTGCGCGATAACGATAAATCTGTATACATGGGCAAGGGCGTACTTAAGGCCGTTGAAAATGTAAATGAAATAATAGCTAAAGAATTGCAAGGTATTGATGTTTTCAATCAAAACCTGATCGATAGCATCATGATCGACCTTGATGGCACGCCAAACAAAGGTAAATTAGGTGCTAACGCTATATTAGGTGTATCATTAGCGGTTGCTAAAGCTGCTGCCGAAGAAAGCCGTCAGCCTTTATACCGTTACATCGGCGGTGTTAACGCTAATACATTGCCAATCCCGATGATGAATATTGTTAACGGTGGTTCACACTCTGATGCGCCTATCGCGTTCCAGGAATTTATGATCATGCCGGTTGGCGCTCCTTCATTTTCTGAAGCATTAAGATGGGGTACTGAAGTGTTCCATAACCTGAAAAAAATATTACATGACCGTGGCCTTTCAACCGCAGTAGGCGACGAAGGTGGTTTTGCTCCAACCTTTGATGGTACTGAAGATGGCGTTGAAACCATTTTGCAGGCTATAGCAAAAGCAGGTTACAAAGCGGGTGAAGATATTTTCATCGCATTTGATTGTGCTGCATCAGAGTTTTACAAAGATGGAAAATACGATTACACTAAATTTGAAGGCGAAAAAGGTGCTATCCGTACCAGCGCTGAACAAGCTGAATACCTTGCTGAATTAGTAGCGAAATACCCTATCATTTCTATCGAAGACGGTATGGCTGAAGATGATTGGGATGGCTGGAAAATCTTAACTGAGAAACTAGGCGATAGAGTACAGTTAGTTGGTGACGATTTGTTTGTTACCAATGTAACCCGCTTACAACGTGGTATCGACGAAGATACTGCAAATTCAATACTTGTAAAAGTTAATCAGATAGGTTCATTAACTGAAACTATAAACGCGGTAACTTTAGCACAAACTAACGGTTACACCTCAGTAATGAGCCACCGTTCGGGCGAAACTGAAGATTCAACCATTGCTGACCTGGCAGTAGCATTAAATTGCGGTCAGATTAAAACAGGTTCAGCTTCACGTTCAGACAGGATTGCTAAATACAACCAGTTATTACGTATCGAAGAAGAATTAGGTGCTAACGCAAAATTCATCGGTAAGAACTTTAAGTTTTACAAAAAATAGTTAGCACGAATAGTAATTAGCACGAATTGCACTAATTGATTCGAATTACACGAATTATAGGAGCCCCGGTTTACCGGGGCTTTTTTTGTCTGAACCTTGATTTATAGGATTTAAGGATTGCCTTGATTTTATTGTTTGACATCATGTAATCCTCTAATCAGGAAAATCAAGGTTCTGACAAAAAAATCAACGAAATCATATAATCATTTAAATCAGCGGTCTATATTTGCGCCCATGAAATCAAACAAGATCCTGAGAGGGGCCATCATATTATTCATACTTGCACTAAACATTGGCTGCGACCAGGTTTCAAAATCCATCGTTCGCAAACACATGACCGAGTACCAGGTGATCGGCTTTATATCCAATCACGTAACACTTGAAAAAGTGGAGAATACAGGCGCGTTTTTGAGCCTGGGTGATTCATTAGGTGGCCCTTTGCGCTATCTTATTTTAATGATTTTACCATTAATAGCCGTTGCATGGGGCCTGTGGTACATCCTTACCAAACCTAACATGAGCAATGTTAAACTTGTGGGTATCATATTCATCATCGGCGGCGGCGTGGGTAATTTGTATGATCGAATTGTACATGGTTCGGTAACCGACTTTATGCATATCGACTTTGTGATCTTCCAAACGGGAGTGTTCAACGTTGCCGATATGTCGATAATGGCGGGTATGGGTTTGATTTTATTGGATGCATATTTGACTGGTAAGAAGGAGAAGGAAGAGAATAAGGATGAGAACGCGGTTGTAGAGGGGTAATAGAAAATATCCACAGCGCCGGTTGGCTTTCTGCATAGCGATGGGTTTCAAACCCATCGCTATAAAATAAAATCGGGTGGGATTTACCCCCTTTCCGCCGCGGGCGAATCACAGATTTGAGCAGATTTAAATTATTTCGCTGATTTTTTTGAATCTATGAAATCAGTTAATCCGTTTAATCTGCGATTCTGACAAAATGCGTTAGTGATAGTAGCGGATACCGGCCAACGCTTAAGGCCTGCACAGTATGAGCGGATAGCACGGGCCGAAGGTAACGCCCAAAGTATCTGAACCTGAATTCCTTGAATTAAGGAATTATCGGAATTCTATAAATTCTCTAATTCAAGAAATTCGGATTCAATTATTGGATACGCGCTCCGCCAACTCACCCCTATTACGCTTCGCTGGTCGCCCCTCTCGTCGCTGCGCGCAAAGGGGGTAAGGAAATAAAGCTTTCGCCTTTTACCTTTCGCCTTTCACCTCAATAAAATGTCATAAACCTTTCACCTTTAGCGTTTAAGCTTTCTGTTCAACCTACTTACCAAATAAAAGCGTATCTTTGCTGGCAATACCCGTTAGCTTACGGTTTTGATCACCGACAACTCTTCAGATCCGCTTATGCAATCGCGTTAGCACAATACATAAAAATATTACATGTCATTCGAAAATTTAAATTTAATTGAGCCTATACTCAGGGCTTTAAAAACTGAGGGATATACTACACCCACGCCAATACAGGAGCAATCCATCCCTATTATATTACAGCATAAAGATTTGCTGGGCTGCGCGCAAACCGGTACCGGTAAAACGGCCGCTTTCGCTATTCCTATTTTACAGTTATTGTACCAGGACAGGCTGCAGCATAAAGAGCAAAAAACCATTAAGGCCCTTATTTTAACACCAACACGTGAGCTGGCCATACAAATTGCTGAAAGCTTTGCCGCTTATGGCAAACATACCGGCTTAAAGCATTTGGTTGTCTTCGGCGGTGTTTCACAAAATCCGCAGGTTGATAGTTTGCGCAGAGGCGTTGATATTTTAGTAGCAACACCAGGTCGTTTGCTGGATTTGATGAACCAGAAATATGTTCACCTTGATCATATTAAAATGCTGGTATTGGATGAAGCCGACCGTATGCTGGATATGGGCTTTGTAAATGATGTTAAAAAGATCATTGCCAAAGTACCTGCAAAAAGGCAAACGTTGTTCTTTTCGGCTACTATGCCAAATGAGATCCAGAACCTGGCCAATACCATATTAACCCGCCCCGAAAAGGTGGAAGTTACACCGGTATCATCAACTGCGGATACCATTCAGCAGGAGCTTTATTATGTAGATAAGGGCGATAAAAAAGCTTTACTTAACCACATATTAAAAGATAAAGAAATTAAAACCGCGCTGGTATTTACACGTACCAAACACGGTGCTGATAAGGTGGTTAAAGACCTTGTTAAAGTAGGCATTACTGCCGAGGCTATACACGGTAACAAATCGCAAAATGCGCGTCAGCGGGCTTTGACCAACTTTAAAAACCGTACAACAAGGGTATTAATTGCTACCGATATTGCCGCGCGCGGTATTGATATTGATGAGCTTACCCACGTTATAAACTACGAACTGCCAAACATACCTGAAACCTATGTACACAGGATTGGCCGTACAGGTCGCGCAGGTGCAAGTGGTATAGCTTTATCATTTTGTGATGCAGAGGAAATTGATTTCCTGAAAGATATTCATAAACTGATAGCCAAACAAATACCTGTTAACGAGGCACACCCTTATCCAATGAGCCCGCAAAGCATGGTAGCTAAGGCAGAGGCAGCAGCTAAATCAGGCGGTGGCCGCAGTGGTTCTCCAAAAAGAGGCCGTGGCTTTGGCAGTAAGGATCGCGGTCGTGGCGGCAATAATAATAAGAGCAGCAGCAACAGCGGCAATATGAGCGGCGGAAGCCGCGGTGGTAATAGCCGTGGTGGAAGAAGAGATTAAGGAAAATAGCCAGCGTACAGCGTGCGATTGGTTCCCCTCTTGAGAGGGGGTGTTATTCGGTTTTTATGTCGATGAACACACCCCTTTCTATTACACATCCCAACGCGCCCCCTCTCAAGAGGGGAACTTGAAATACCCACTGTTAACAAGTTAATAATACCGCTTGCAGCAACCAAAACTTTGCCTTAATTTTATTGTGAAATAGATATAGTGATATGAAACGCCTTTTATACCTTTTTAAAAATAAGTTTTTTTGGGTTACTGCGGCTTTTGTAGTGTGGATGATCTTTTTTGATAAGAACGACCTTTTCTCGCAATATCAATACCATCAGCAGCTTAGCAAGCTAAAACAGGAGCGCGATTTTTATATTAAGCAAACCAGCGCCGTTAGCAAGGATCTTGACGAACTTACCTCCAACCCGGCAGAACTCGAAAAATTTGCACGCGAAAAATACCTCATGAAAAAAGATAATGAGGATGTTTTTGTGATCGTGAATGATAAAAGCAATTAATTATTAATTTGAAAATTTGAAGATGTGCCGATTTGAAGATTTTAATCTCCAGAATAAATCTTCAAATTCTCAAATCACTCAATCACTAACTCACTCAATAATTAAGTAAGCCTTATAGTAAATTTAGTTCCTTCATTTACCACACTTTCCAATTTTATTGAACCGCCGAGTGATTCCACCTGGTTACGTGTGATAAACAGGCCGATGCCTTGCGAGCCGGGCTTATTATGGAATGTTTTATACATGCCGAAAACATCATTGCCATGGCGTGCCATATTAATGCCAAGTCCGTTATCCTCAAATATTAAATAAATATGTTTGGTTTTGATATAGGTATGGCATTTTATAATAAGTTGCCTGTCGGGATGCCGGTATTTTAGCGCGTTTGTGAGCAGGTTTTGCAAGATACTTTCCAGGTATGCAGGAATGTAGTTTATAGCAGTGCATCTATTAAAATCATACTCAATTGCAGCATTGGCCTCGTCAATATTATTGCTCAGTGCACGCAGCATATTTGTGAATACGGTTTCAAATTTAATTATTTTCTTATCGCTGCTTATCTCGGCCTGTACCCTTACAACCTCTTCCAAATCCTTAACGGTTAAATTAAGACTATCGCTTACTGATTGTATGTGACCGAAAATTGCAACACGCTCATCTTCTGTGTGGGAATGATTGTGCATCTCTACCATAGATTGCAGGTTGCCGGTATGTGTGCGCAGGTTATGCGATACAATATACGCGAAATTCTGGAGTCGTTTGTTCCTTTCATTTGCCATGCCGAGGGAGTTTTGCAACGCAATTTCCCTTTGTTTATATTCATCAATATCCTGTAAAATACCTTGTATGCTTACGCATTTACCATAGTCGTCAATAACAGGGCTGGCTTTAAACCTTGTCCATATCACGTTGTTTTTGGCTGTCCGCAGGGAAAGCTCAAGGTCAAAAGGTTTGCCGTTGCCGATGGCATCTTCAATAGCATCATCGGCTATTATACAGTGCGAAGGCTCAAAAAAGCTGATCATCTCGTTAATACTAAGCGAAGCAGGAATATTTAATTCAAAAATATCGTGGCTATTTTTAGAAAATGACAAGCTCATAGAACCTATTTCAAGCTCCCAAATAACCATTTTTGCAATTTTATCAAGCTCATTACGGGCAAAACAGGATGCATTATTCCTTGAAGGGCCTTGATTTGAAGAAAAATTCATATTAAAAAACACATTCATATTGCACATTAGTATGTAAAATATATGCCATTAATATTATTCATCAGCTTTTACAACTAATAGGAGTAAATCGAGTCGCTATAATTTAGTATAAATTAAAATTAAATTTATAGTTAAATATTAAAAGATAAATTATTTTCAATTTGATAATTTTGAGGTGTTTTTGTATATAATAGTGAACGATAATAACAGTAACCTTATTTGTAGCTCCTTATTTCGAGTTCTTTTAAAGCGTTGGTTGCTATCCATTTGGCGGCTTTATTATCCTGCAATAATATTCGCCTGGCTGCTTCAATAGCCGTAGCGCGTTATTTCGTTTACCGATTTGCCGTAGTGCCCAGTTTACCGCTTTTTTAACAAAGTTGCGGTCGTCCCATGCTTCGTCTTCAATAATGGGCAGTAAGGAAATAAATACAGCATCATCAGCTGTTTTATTATGTACCGCGTACTCAGCCATTAATACAAAGCCGGCGCGTTTAATATATTCTTCCTGTTGAGTAGTGTAAGCCAATGCTTTTTCCATAGCAAATGGCGTACGGTCGAACAGATTACCGCAAACCTGGTCGCATAAGTCCCATGAGTAGAAATCATTAGTCCAGCTATCCATTTGGGCAGGTGTAACCAAGGCCGGATCATCAATCATTGAAGCCAGTATACGCGCCTTATGTATGCCGGTATCCCAAAGCTCCAATGCCAGTTGATGATTTTTTTTAAGTGATTTAGCTAATTTTCGTAATTCAGGTATAGGTAAGCCAAGAGCTTTTGAATTATCAACTCCAAAGCGCAACATACCTGTGCGGTATGCAGGATTGGATTTTTGTTTTAACAGATCAAGGATTTCATCTACCATCATACAAATTAAAATTAAATAAAAAAAGCCCCGATAAATCGGGGCCGAAAATTAAAATTAAATCCGAAATCGAAATTCCGAATTCAGAACTCAAAGATTTCCTCTCAAATCCTGCTCCCGCTCAATCGCTTCAAACAAGGCCTTGAAATTACCCGCGCCGAATGATTTTGCACCCTTGCGCTGGATGATCTCGAAGAACAAGGTAGGCCTGTCCTCAACCGGCTTGGTGAAGATCTGCAGTAAATAACCCTCATCATCACGGTCGACCAATATGCCGAGCTGTTTTAATGGCCCCAGGTCCTCATCAATATGGCCAACACGGTCAGTAAGCTCATCATAATAGGTAGTTGGCACAGTTAAAAACTCCACACCTCGACTTTGCAATTCAGTTACTGTTTTCACAATATCGTGCGTAGCCAAAGCCATATGCTGCACGCCCTCATCCTCATAGAATTCAAGATATTCCTCAATCTGCGATTTCTTTTTGCCTTCGGCAGGCTCATTAATCGGGAACTTTACGTAGCCGTTACCATTGCTCATCACCTTACTCATCAGGGCCGAATATTCGGTTGAGATCATCTTGTCATCAAAGGTGAGGATATTCCTGAACCCCATAGTATCGGCATAAAAATCAACCCAATGGTTCATCTGGTGCCAGCCTACATTGCCTACGCAATGGTCAACATATAATAAACCGGTATCGGTTGGGTTGTAAACTGTTTTATGTCCCTTGTAGCCGGGTAAGAATAGTCCTTTATAGTTTTTACGTTCGATGAAAAGGTGCACGGTTTCGCCATATAATTTAATGCCACTGGTCCGTACTTCTCCAAATTCATCGCTGAATGTTTGCGGTTGCTGATAAGGTTCAGCGCCACGCTGGGTGGTTTGCTTAAAGGCATCATAGGCATCATCAACCCAAAGGGCCAGCACTTTTACGCCATCGCCATGTTTTTTAATATGTTCCGCAATAGGATGATCAGAGTGCAGCGGGGTAGTTAATACAATACGGATTTTGCCCTGTTGCAAAACATATGAAGCCCTGTCGCGTACGCCTGTTTCCGGTCCGGCATAAGCCAGGTCCTGGAAACCGAAAGCGGTTTTATAGTAGTGGGCAGCCTGCTTGGCGTTACCTACATAAAATTCAACGTGATCAGTACCGTTTAATGGTAAAAAATCAGCTGTATTTGTCGGTTGTTCTATTGTTTGTGTTTGCATTTTTTTAATTAGTGAATGAGTGATTTAGTGAATGAGCGATTTTTTGATTTGAAAATTTGGTGATTTGAGAATTTGAAGATTGGTTTGTGTGATTAAAATTTTCAAATCAGCACATCCTCAAATTTTCAAATCAATTACCTTCCGCCCAACTCTTATAATAATTCCCGTCCTCAATCCTTATGGCCTCATCCGTCAGCATCAGCGGACGGAAAGGGTCTATCATTACCGCAAGTTCATCGGTTGATTCCTTGCCTATCGAGCGCTCAACCGCGCCTGGTGCCGGCCCATGCGGTATGCCACCGGGGTGCAGGGTGATCTGTCCCTTAACTACATGCTTGCGGCTCATAAAATCACCATCTACATAATATAAAACCTCATCGCTATCTACATTGCTGTGGTTATATGGCGCGGGGATCGACAGCGGATGATAATCAAACTTGCGCGGCACAAATGAGCAGATCACAAAGTTGTTGCCCTCAAAAGTTTGGTGTACCGGTGGTGGCTGGTGCAGTCGGCCGGTTATCGGCTCAAAATCATGGATGGATAGCGCCCATGGATAATGGAAACCGTCCCAGCCAATAAAATCAAAAGGATGGGTGCCGTAGATGTAAGGATAGATCAGACCCTGCTTTTTTATCAGGATCTTAAAGTCGCCTTTCTCATCATGCGTTTGCAAGTCGGCGGGGCGCTTAATATCGCGCTCGCAATAAGGCGAGTGCTCCATTAGTTGTCCATAGGCGTTGCGGTACCGCTTTGGTGGGCGAATAGGACTGAAGCTCTCCACAATGAACAGCCTGTTATCAGGCGTATCAAATTCCATCTGGTAAATGGTGCCGCGTGGTATCACCAGGTAATCGCCATAAACAAATTTGATATTGCCGAAACCAGTCTTTAACGTGCCCGATCCCTGGTGAATGAATACCACCTCATCGGCCTGACTGTTCTTATAAAAATAATCAGTCATGGAGATACGTGGGGCAGCCAGCGAAATATGGAGGTCGTTATTTACCAAAACCGGTTTGCGGCTTTTAAGGTAATCGTCCTCGGGCTTCACGTTAAAACCGATCAGGCTGGTATGCTTCAAGTGCTTTTCGCGGGCAATTTTGGGCTCAACGCTGTAGGGCTCACCCAGCTCCTTTACAATTGTTGGCGGGTAAGCATGATAAACAAGCGAATAGAGACTCGAAAAACCTTCGGTTGATACCAGTTCTTCGGCGTATAAACTACCATCAGGCTTACGGAATTGCGTATGCCGCTTCGGCGGAATTTTTCCTAATGTATGATAAATGGGCATGGCCTATAATTGGTTTATATTGTCAGAACGTTTAGACGCTGAAAGGCAGAAGAGTTGAGATTGTAGTCAACTAAAAACCATCAGCATTTAAAATATAAAACGATTGAGAAGCAGGAATAGTTTTAAGATAATTGGCTGAATTTAAATAGCTTTCGTGCTTTTTATCTTAAATAACTGGAGGGTAATTAGTATTGCGCCAGTACTATCTTACTAAGCATAGCATCCCTGAAAGAAGAAGCATCACTCATTGAAGTGAGGCCAAGGGAGAAAAGAAAATGCCTTTGTATGCTCATGGTTAATTATACGAATTTAGGGAATTAATATTATACTTAGGTTAATTTGTTGATTAAGTTAAGTGGTGAGTGGTTGATTGGGTTGGGTTTAGTTGTAGCGGTATAAAAGGGTTAGGTAGATTTAATTTATTTAAGTTGGAGGGCGTTTGAATTATGAGTGGTTAAAGATGGGTTAACTAATCACTGGTCAACTATTCTTTAATCACTAAAACAAGGGCGTTGCCTGCGGCCGGGCCATCCGTTCATACGCCTGCAGGCCTTAGGCGCAAGGCCGGTATCCACTGCTGTCCCTAACGCGAACTTCGACGCGCTCCGTTGACTCACCCCGACTTCTCCGCTGCCAGCGGATGGTCGACCCTCTTTGCCGCTTGCGGCAAAGAGGGTTAGGGATATAGCTTCATATTAATTTATTCAACTCGTTTAACATATTCAAACCCAATCAACTTAATCTAACCTAATCAACCACTCACCTGATCAATCAAATAAACTTAATCAACCACTCATCACCCATCAACCAAAAACATTAGCTTTGAGTTACCAACCAATTAAAACATGAAATTAGTATCCTACAAAACCGAAGACCGGGAGCATCTGGGCATTTACATAAACGGGCATATCTATAATTTAAACTCATGTGATAAGCTGCTCCCCGATAACATGAACGAGTTTTTGTGGGGTGGCGACGAACTGATGGACCGGGCCAAAAAGGTAAATGCCGATATTAAATCGGGCAAGCTAGAGGCTAAGGAGGAATTGTTTTATGAATTGCTAGCGCCCGTGCCGCACCCGAGCTCATGCAGGGATGCTTACGCTTTCAGGCAGCATGTTAAAGCTGGCAGGCGTAACCGAGGGGCTACTATGATATCTGAGTTTGACCAGTATCCCGTGTTTTATTTTACCAACCACAATGCCATACAAGGCGCCGGTGAAATTGAGTGTATGCCCGATCATTTTGATAAGCTTGATTTTGAGCTGGAAGTTGCCATCGTAATTAATAAAAGGGGCCGCAACATTAAGGCATCCGAAGCGGATAGCTACATAGCCGGTTACATGATCATGAATGATATGAGCGCCCGTACCCTGCAAATGGAGGAAATGCTGCTGAACCTCGGCCCTGCAAAGGGTAAGGACTTTTCAACAGTAATTGGTCCGTGGCTGGTTACACCGGATGAGTTGGAGGCGTATAAAACAGCGCCGAAGCCCGGTCATACAGGTAATGCGTATGATCTGAAAATGGTTTGCCATGTAAACGGTAAACAGGTATCTGCAGGTACCATGGCTGATATGGACTGGACCTTCGCCGAGATCGTTGAACGCTGTGCCTATGGCTGCGATATTTTGCCAGGTGATGTAATCGGTTCAGGTACAGTAGGCACCGGTTGTTTTTTAGAACTAAATGGCACGGGTTTGCGCAATGATCCTAACTATCAGTCGCAATGGTTGCAGCCTAATGATCTGGTAGAAATGGAGGTAACAGGATTAGGTGTGTTAGGGAATGTTATTAAGAAAGCGGAGAGTGATTTTTCAATTTTGGCGTTGAAGAAATAACCCTTTCTTTTCACTGGCTTCAGTTTGCAACTGTTTACATGCTTGTTGAGTCGCATGGTATCGCTCATAGCCGCTAAGGCCTATTTCTTTTGTCTTGATACAAAAGAAACAAAAAATCAAGACAACAAGGATGCTTCCCCCCTCCCTGCCGGTTCTTCACGCTTTTTTCGCTGTTCGAATACTTCGTATTCTCACATCACACAAAAAGCTAAACCGGCATTCCCGCCTCTACGCTGGCCCGCCCTTGTTGTCAGAAGCCCACGCTTTTTTTAAGTCCTCTCCTTTGGAGAGGATTTAGGTGAGGTTCCCTGTCAGTAGAACAGCTTCGGGCGAAATTAGGCAAAACGATGGTGGCCCTGTGCGTGGCAGGGCATAGCAAATTTTTACAGAAGCGTAAAGGCGGGTGTGTAGCGACA
>Ga0206921_10221_pt1 | contig 15388 bp, 11 predicted proteins | sample Alteio_BWOrgHeat_66_FD_152930 | JGI IMG/M metagenome (GOLD analysis project Ga0206921, IMG submission 152930) | Enriched cells from forest soil in Barre Woods Harvard Forest LTER site, Petersham, Massachusetts, United States -... | ecosystem: Environmental > Terrestrial > Soil > Temperate forest >...
TTTCCATGCAGGTATCTTTACTTTTTGCGCAATAGCAACCCACAGCCTTTTCGAACTTAAAACCTGGCGGCATATTTTTATTAATGGCTTTTATAGTGTGGTTTCATTAACCCTAATGGGCGCTATTATTGGCTGCTGGCGGTAAAAGCAAAAAAGCACCCAGGGTATGCCGGAGTGCTTTTTCTATTTTGATCAAGCCCGATGATGATCGGGCTTCCATGTTTTTATTGATCTTTTTATTTCATCGGCCGAAAGGTTTTCCCTGACCGCCCGGTCGGCCAATACCAAAAACTCGTCGTCGGGGGCAAAACGCAGGGCGATGATCTGGCCCATGGTTAACTTGTTGTCTAACGCCTTATTGGTAAGTGTATAAAACCGAATGGTTTCCTCTGCTCTTATTGCCCTGTCCTGCACCGTTACTGCAAACTGCCTGGCGTACCAAAAAAGTAATATGCCGCATATAAACAATAACGCTATCAATATCGACCCGATAACGCTATCGTGCGCGGCAATTTGCAGGTATGCATTAACAAATGAAGTTATAGTGCCTACCGTCAGTAAGCCGCCTAATACCATATGAAAGCCCTTTACAACACGGGTATGACGGGCATAGTTTTGTTCTATCATAATACATTAATTTCGAGGCTAATATACCATTATTTGACTCATTGAGCATTTCAAAATGCCATTTAATTGAGTCGGCCGGAGAACAAATTGCTAAAACATTCGTTAATATTTTTAATCAAAAATTAACTATTTATGAATAACGCGACAATTTCATTAGAAAAAACATTTGCCATTGGCGGTGAACTGACCGTTAACAGGATGGGTTATGGCGCTATGCGCATTACTGGAAGGGGTATTTGGGGCCCGCCGAAGGACGAGGCTGAAGCTATTAATGTTTTAAAAAAGGCAGTAGAACTCGGCGTTAATTTTATTGACACTGCAGATAGTTATGGCCCTCATATTTCGGAAGAATTGATTGCCGAAGCGCTTTACCCTTACCCTGATGACCTGGTTATAGCCACTAAAGGCGGATTGCTGCGAACCGGCCCCGACGAATGGCCCATAAACGCACATCCTTTGCACCTTGAAAAAGCGCTGGATGGCAGTCTTAAGCGTTTAAAGCTGGATCAGATCCAGTTATATCAATTACACCGGATAGACCCGATTGTGCCGCCCGAGGAAAGCTTTACATTTTTGCAAAACGCACAGGCTGATGGCCGGATAAAACATATCGGGCTTTCGGAAGTGGATGTTGAAATGATAAAAAAAGCACAGGATTTTTTTGAAGTGGTATCGGTGCAAAACATGTACAGCGTCGATAACCGCAAATGGGAACATGTTTTGCAATATTGTAAGGCGCATAATATTGCATTTATTCCCTGGTTCCCGCTTAATGCAGGTAATGTGGCAAGCCAGGCGATATTAAAGCAAGTTGCCGAAAAATGTAACGCAACCGTTCACCAGGTGGCTTTGAATTGGTTATTAAACCATTCAGAAAATATTCTGTTGATCCCCGGTACATCAAAGGTTGAACACCTTGAAGAAAATCTGCAGGCACCTTCTTTAGAGCTTTCAGCAGAAGATATTGGCTTGTTAAATACCATTTCTCCGCGGTAACTAAATCAGCCTTAACAATTGCAGGTTATTGCCAATTAATAGAAATTGGCAATAACTACGTTGTTAAAATATTTTAAAAAAGTAAAGCTGCTTAAACCTTTTTATTTAAATGATGTCAAATCCGCGAACCCCTATTAAACCAGTTTAATTATGAAAAAAATACATTTATCTTTAGTAGCCATGTTATTGCTGGGCGCAGTAGCATGCACAAAAAACAATGGATCGATGCCGGCTGTAGGCGGCAACGTTTCCAGCGACGAAGCGGCCAGCATGGTGGCCGGATCAGTGTCGCTTAATTCAAATGGCGTGGCAAATCTCGCCGGCGACGCGGCGGTAGATGCCACAATCATTGTTGCCACCCCCAACGCCTGTGGAACGATAAAATCAGACAGTATTTCGAGAAAAAGTTCTGCAGGAGCTGCATTTTCTTTCAGCTATAGTCTGAAATACAATTTCACCGTCGATTGTAACAGTTCTAACCAGCCCGATAGCCTTTCCAGTATGTTAACTTACAGTGGCTCGTTTAGCGGGCCGCGTATATCATCAACCAATTCAGGAAGTTCAAATTTTACAGTTAATGGTTTATTGCCCGCCGCGACCGATTTTGTTGTAAACGGCGAGTATAAACGGGCCGGGTCATTCGCTTCGAAAATTGACACCACGAATCATGGTAGCAGTAATATTGACATCATGATCCATGCCCTTACGGTTACAAAACATGTGCGTACTATTGCCAGCGGCAGCGCAAATATTTCGGTAACCGGCAGTGTGCCAAATAAAGGGAGTTTTAGTTACACAGGCACTTTGGTATTTAACGGCAATGGTACGGCAACCCTTACACTTAACGGAACGGTTTATATTATCAACCTTAACTCCGGCGATTGCTCGAGGGTATAATTTAGCGAATAGTGATTCGGAAAGAAATTAATTCCGAAAATAAGGAAGCCTTCCGGAAGTTAAGTCCGGGAGGCTTTCTGTTTTAATTTAAGCTCAAACTTCCGCCACTTTAAATGGCTTAATTTCGTAGGTTTCCCATATTTTTTGGATGATATAGGGTTCGGTTTGCCTCCATTCTTCAAGTGCATCTTCGGTCTCAAACTGCATTACCATTATCGAGCCGATCATTTTACCGTCATTATCCAGGATGGCACCGCCAAAAACAAAATTGCCGGTCTTTTTGAGCTCCCTTGCGCCGATAAAATGGGTTGGGCGCACGTTCATGCGGCGTTCAAGTGCGCCCTGATCTGTATGGTCGTATCCTGTAATTAAATATTGTTTCATTGAATTGGATATTGCATTAATGAAAGATAAGGTAAAATTCATTAATTGCTTGAAAATGATCCATGTTTTTAAAAATTTGGCACCGTTTTACCAAGGGATAAAAATAAAATGGAAATAAATGTGTTATTTACATTTATTTCTCTAATATTTGTTTTTTGCAATCAAGATAACCAGTGATGAAGAACTTCCTGTTCAAAGAATTTAATAAAAACTATAATAAGGATGCTGAAAACGCATATTTTTCCCCGGGCAGGGTTAATCTTATCGGCGAGCATATCGATTACAACGGGGGCCTGGTGATGCCGTGTGCCATTACTTTTGGTACTTATTTACTGCTATCGCCAAATAATGACGGTGTTTTCAGATTCAGGAGTTTGAATTTTGAGGATAAGCTGGATATCGCCGTGCAGGATGATTACACCAAAACCGGCGAAAAGTGGTTCAATTATCCATTGGGTGTTATTGAATACTTTTTAAAAGGGGGGCATGCATTACAGGGAATGGACATGCTTTTTTATGGCGATATTCCGATAAGCTCGGGGCTGTCATCATCGGCCTCTATCGAAGTGGTTACGGCATTTGCATTAAACGATCTGTTTGACAGTGGATACTCCAAACTCGACCTGGTAAAACTGTCAAAGTCGGTTGAGAATAATTTCATTGGTGTAAACTGCGGTATAATGGATCAATTTGCTGTAGCATTTGGCGAAAGGAACAAAGCGCTGATGCTAAATTGCGATACGCTTGACTACCAGGCGGTGGACAGTAACCTCGGCGATTATATCTTAGCCATCATAAATACCAATAAGCCCCGTAAATTGGCCGAATCAAAATATAATGAGCGGGTACACGAGTGCCATGCGGCTTTAACCTCCCTGCAGCAGGAACTTGATATTAGTAATCTTTGCGATATCGACACAAATACCTTTAACAAATACAGCTATTTGATAACAGACAAGGTAATATATAAACGGGCACAACACGTTATTGAAGAAAACGATCGGGTGAAGCTGGCTGCCATCGCGTTAAGCAATAATAACCTGGATGAATTCGGCCGCCTGATGTATGCATCCCACCATTCCCTGCGCGATTTGTATGAAGTTAGCGGTAAGGAACTTGATGCAATTGTGGAATATAGCAAAACCGACGATAATGTAGCTGGCGCCAGGATGACCGGCGCAGGATTCGGCGGTTGTGCCATCGCGTTGGTAAAAGAAAGCGCTTTTGATGATTTTAGTAAAAAAGTAATTGCATATTATTCAGATAAAATAGGCTATGCGCCATCGGTCTACAGTTCATTAATAGGTGATGGGGTAGGGGAATTGGTACAATCGGCTTCCCGGGCAAGTGAAGAATAATACCTGGTATCGTATGTCGAACGATAAGTTTCGAAAGATCCTGTATTCTGAGAATATTAAACTTTTTCTTTCGGACTTTCCGGACTTTTCCGACTTTCGGACTATATAAACTTATCTTTAACCCCATGCGCAAACTCAAACTCGACGAACTCAACCGTGCTTCTGTAGCCGAATTTAAGGCGGGCGAGAAGCTGCCGGTTGTCGTGGTGCTGGATAATGTACGCAGTATGCACAACATCGGCTCCATTTTTCGAACGTCAGACGGGTTTGCTGTAGAGAAAATATGTTTATGCGGAATAACCGCACAGCCGCCTCACCGTGAAATTGAAAAAACCGCACTCGGCGCCACACAATCTATAAACTGGGAATATTTTGAAACTCCATTACAGGCTGTAGAACAATTACGGTCAGCCGGCTACCAAATAGTAGCGGTTGAGCAAGCCGAAAAAAGCATTATGTTGCAGGAATTCGATGTGGTAAAAGGCGAAAAATACGCACTTATATTTGGCAACGAAGTAAACGGCGTAAGCGAGGAAGTGATGGAAAAAATTGATGCCTGTATCGAGATACCGCAATTTGGCACCAAGCACTCTTTTAATATCGTCGTCTCGGCCGGTATTGTTTTGTGGGATTTGTTTTCGAAGATGGTTTAGTTCATGGTTGATGGTTCATAGTTCATAGCCAAAAAAATAGGAAAGATTTACGAAGTTTTTAAACGGCGAAGCCCTCAACGAGGCCTTTGAAAATAAATACACCGAATTAAACTTCGTAAATCTGCCGTTCATAGCCTTATTTGCAGCTGCTATGAACCATGAACTATGAACCATCAACCATCAACTAAAGATGTATCACCTCTCCATACGCATCAGCTGCAGCTTCCATCACAGCTTCACTCATGGTTGGGTGCGGATGGATCGATTTAATGATCTCGTGGCCGGTTGCTTCCAGTTTGCGGGCAGTAACAACTTCGGCAATCAATTCAGTAACATTATGGCCGACCATGTGCGCGCCTAAAAATTCGCCGTATTTGGCATCAAATATCAATTTTACAAATCCGTCTTTGGCTCCTGCAGCACTCGCTTTGCCGGATGCTGAATAAGGGAATTTGCCAACTTTAATCTCGTAACCTGCCTCTTTAGCTGCCTTTTCGGTATAACCAACTGAAGCGATCTCTGGCGAACAATAAGTAAAGCCTGGGATGTTGTTATAATCGATAGGCGCCGGGTTTAAACCTGCAATTTTTTCAACACAGGTAATGCCTTCAGCTGATGCTACGTGAGCAAGGGCCTGGCCTTTAACAATATCACCGATGGCATAAACGCCCTCGATATTAGTTTTGTAGAAATCATCAACCAACACTTTACCTTTATCCGTTTTTACGCCAGCCTCTTCAAGGCCGATACCTTCCAGATTGGTTGAGATGCCCACTGCTGATAGTACGATCTCCGCTTCCAAAACCTCAGTACCTGTTGCGGTTTTTACCTGTACTTTACAAAGATCGCCGCTGGTATCAACCGACTCAACATTTGAACTGGTCATGATGCTGATGCCTTGTTTTTTAAGGATCCGTGCCAGTTGTTTCGAAACTTCTTCGTCTTCTAACGGAACAATGTTATCTAAGAATTCAACTACCGTAACTTTGGTGCCGATAGAATTATAAAAATAAGCGAACTCGATACCAATAGCACCTGATCCAACAACAACCATTGATTCCGGTTTTTTAGGCAATACCATCGCCTGGCGGTACCCGATCACTTTTTTGCCATCCTGTTTCAGGTTGGGTAACTCGCGTGAGCGGCCACCCGTTGCCAGGATGATATGTTTTGCTGTATATTCTTTCTTCTCATCATTGGCCGCAGTAACTTCAACGGCGCCTTTGCCTTTCAGTTTGCCGGTACCCATGATCACGTCGATCTTGTTTTTTCTCATCAAAAACTGAACGCCTTTGCTCATGCCATCGGCTACACCACGGCTCCTTTTTATTACCGAGTCAAAATCAACTTCGCCGCCGCTTACCTTAATGCCATAATCAGCAGCATGATTAATATATTCAAAAACCTCGGCGCTTTTTAATAAAGCTTTGGTGGGGATGCAACCCCAATTAAGGCAAATGCCGCCCAATGATTCTTTTTCAACTATCGCGGTTTTTAAACCTAACTGCGAAGCGCGGATAGCTGCTACATAACCGCCCGGACCGGAGCCTATAACAATTAAATCGTAGTTCATATTTCTGATGATAATATTTTTATTTTAATGATATTTTGTATGGAGTAATACTGGTTGTTCGTGTAAGTGATTTTCGATTTGTTCGTCAATCTCGCTAACGACGCTTAATGTGGCGCAAAGTTAAGCAAAACCTGCAAAATCAGAAAATTATCGCCAATACCTTCAATGCTTCGTTTCGTAAATCGCCAATTAAAATAATCAAGTATTAAGCAAGTGTAAATTTAACAATATCATATTATTTAGTTCCATTAATTGCGTCATTTATATAATAATTACAAAATGTTGATAAATGTCTAATAATTCTTAATATTAATTTAACATACTCAATAATGCAACAATATATCTTTGCATAAAAATTATGTCGTACTTAAACGTTTAACTTAAAAAACATTCTATGAGGAAGTATCTACTTTTATTATTAGTCTTAATCGCCGCACTTACGATCTTTACCGACAAGACCGTGTCTGCCCAGGGCGTAACAACGGCCAGTTTGAACGGTACAGTTACCGACAGCAAAGGCACCATTCCGGGCGCTACGGTTAGTGTAACCCACTTACCTACCGGGACCGTTTATTCGACCGTTACCCGCGCGGATGGACGGTACAACTTACCCAACTTAAGAGTTGGAGGGCCTTATACTTTTAAAGTTACCTTTATTGGCTATAAGGATTTTATCCAGGAAAATATTACCCTGAATATTGGCCAGGACCAAAGAACCGACGCCAAACTCGAGGATAATACTACAGCCCTTAAGGAGGTAGTTATTACCGGCAGCCAGGGTAAAGTGATCAATTCATCACGCACCGGCGCGCGTGAAACCATTAACCGGCAGCAGATAGATGCATTGCCAACGTTAAACCGCTCATTAAGCGATTTTACCAAGCTAACACCATCCGCCAACGGTTTAAGTTTTGGCGGCCGCAGCAGCCTTTATAACAACTTAACGGTTGACGGCGCCTTATTTAACAATTCGTTCGGCTTGGCAGGCACCCTGGGTGGGCAAACAAACTCGCAGCCTATTTCGCTGGATGCGATAGACCAGATCCAGGTGGATATTGCCCCCTTTGACGTAAGGCAGGGTAACTTTACAGGTGCTGGTATCAACACGGTTGTAAAATCGGGTACCAATACTTTTAAAGGTACCATTTATGATTATAAACGCAGTACCTGGTTAACCGGGTATGATGCAGGCCCTACCAACATTGCAATTACGCCGTTTAATTACAGGCAAACAGGTGTAAGTTTAGGCGGCCCCATCATTAAAAATAAATTATTCTTCTTTGTTTCGGGCGAAGAAGAGCGGATCAGCCAGCCGGCAACTACTTATGTCGCAAGCGCGCCGGGTGTAAGCGGCGCTACTGTTTCGCAGGCTGACGCGGCAACCTTAAACCAGATCTCAAGTTTCCTTCAAAGCAATTATGGATATAAAGCCGGCCCATACCAGGGTTATAACTTTGATACTTACAGCAACAAAGCCACAGTAAAAATTGACTGGAACATCGACAAAAACAATACTTTAAGCGCTAAGTATTTTTATTTAAAATCTTACGGTGATCACCCGCCAAGCAACTCGGGTATTACAAACAACGGTGTTGGTTATGGTTCAACCCGTGATGCTGGCCCCGTTTCATTGCCATTTTATGGCTCGGGTTACCGCATTAACAATAACTTTAATATCGGTATTGTTGAGTTAGATACCCGTATCAGCAGCAACATGTCGAACAGGCTTACTGCCGGTTACTCGGCCCTGCGCGACTTCCGTTCATTCCTTGGCGGTGGCAGTTTGCCAATGGTTGATATAGGTAACGGAACTTCGGACGCTTCCGGTAACGTGGTAACTGCTGCAAGTGGTGTGTTAACATCCTTCGGATCAGAATTGTTCACCGCCAATAATATATTGTATACCAATATCGCCCAGTTCTCCGACGATTTTAGCATTTTCTCGGGCAAGCACGAGTTTACCTTTGGTACAAATGACCAGATCCAAAGCTATACGAATGGTTTTGCACCCGATTATAATGGTTTGTATACCTATAACTCGGCGTCCGATTTCTTAAACGGCCTACCGGCCCAGGCGTATACTTCACGTTCCTCGGCACTGCCTGATGGATCGTTCCCTTTTGCAAAAATAAAAGCATCTATATACAGCTTATATGCACAGGACAAATACCATGCAACGGACAACCTGACATTAACTTATGGTGTAAGATTAGATTACGATGCGTTTCCAACCTCGCTTGGTAAAAATGCTGCGGTCGATACCATCACTTTTCAGCAAGGTATCCATGTCGACCCTTCGAAATTGCCAAAAAACAGGGTGCAACTGTCGCCACGCCTTGGCTTTAACTGGGATGTTAACGGCGATAAACAAACCCAGGTTCGCGGTGGAACAGGGTTATTTGCAGGCACTGTACCTTTTGTATGGATCTCGAACCAGGCTTCAAACAACGGGATCTTATTTGGCTCGTCTACCATTACAAAAAGCGGCAGCCCCGGCGCGCCCCAGTTAATATTTAATCCCAATGTTAATGCAAACCACCCGGTCCCGGTGAGCCAGGGTGGAACAGGGGCTGTGGCTAACACATCCTATGAACTGGATATAGCTGATCCGAACCTTAAATATCCAAAAATCTGGAGAACCAATTTGGCGGTTGATCAGCGTTTGCCTGGTGGCGTTATTGCTACCCTGGAAGGCGCTTATACCAAGGACATCAACGCCATTTATCACGAAAATTTAGTACTTTCAAATGGCTACACCACGTTAACAGGTCCTGAAGGTCAGATTCGTTACTCATCAAAAAATATCACACCTACTGATCCGGGAGTTGCCCAAAGCGCATCAAACCCATTTATCACAGGTTTATATTATATGACCAACACTAACCAGGGTTATTCGTACTTTGTGACCGGCCAGTTGCAAAAAAGCTTCACCAATGGTTTGTACTTTAATGTTGCCTACACGCACAGCGGATCGCAGGATGTAAATGACGGCGGTTCAACTGCCAGTACTATCTGGAGTTCTCGCCAGGTTGCGGGCAACCCTAATGGTGATAATATTTCAAATAGCTCGTATGTTGAGCCTAACCGTATCATCGCGTCGGCTGCCTATAAAAAGGAGTACTGGAGGAATACTTCAACCACCATTGGTTTGGTTTACGAGATGGCAAACAACGGAGCTATTTCATACATCACCAGCGGCGACCCCAACGGTGATGGTGCAACCAACGACCTGATGTGGATCCCAAGGAAACAAGGTGACATTGAATTGGTGCCCGATTTTACCGGTGATACCCGTTCAGCTACGCAGATATGGAACCAGCTAAATAATTTCATCAGCCAGGACTCTTATCTTAGCTCTCACAGGGGCCAGTACGCACAGCGTAATGGCGTCATACTGCCGTATTTTAACAGGTTAGACTTGCATTTAGCACAAGACTTTTTTGTAACAACAGGTAAGGTGAAAAATACAATCGAGATTTCGGTTGATATCATCAACTTTGGTAACCTGCTTAATAAAAACTGGGGTTTATACCAGGATTCATTTAATGGATTTAACAACGGCAGTACAACCGTACTTAAATACCAGGGTATTGATTCCGCTACCGGACAGGCGAAATATTCGTTCCCTTACCTGGATAAGAACAACCTGATACCAGTTACCAAATCGTTTATATATGATACCAGCCAATTATCGCGCTACCAGGCGCAGGTTGGTATAAGGTATATATTTAATTAATATGCGCTTTGTATAACAAAAAAATCCCGGTCAGAAATGGCCGGGATTTTTTGTTATGTGTGATTTTTAAAATTCAATTGTAAACAAACTCACCCGCTTCAGCTCGTATCGTAACCTGCTTTTTGTCTGCTTGCTCAACGTGACCTATTACCTGCGCAGCTACTCCAAAACTTTCGGAGATTTTTACCAGTTCCCCGGCAATTTCTTTAGGTACATACAATTCCATCCGGTGCCCCATGTTAAATACTTTATACATTTCCTGCCAGCTTGTTTTCGATTCTTCCTGGATTAATTTGAATAACGGTGGAATAGGAAACAGGTTATCTTTAATAATATGCAGGCCATCCACAAAATGAAGTACTTTGGTTTGTGCACCGCCGCTGCAATGTACCATACCGTGTACCTGTTGCCTGTGCCTATCTAAAATTGCTTTTATTATAGGTGCATACGTCCGCGTTGCGGAAAGTACCAATTTGCCGGCAGTGACAGATTGTCCGTCGCCGATGTTTATTGGATCAGTAAGGTTTTTTGAACCTGAAAATATCAATTCGTAGGGAATGGCCTGGTCATAACTTTCGGGATACTTCTCGGCTATCGTTTTGTTAAATACATCATGCCTGGCAGAAGTTAAACCGTTGGAGCCCATGCCGCCGTTATACTCCTTTTCATAGTTCGCCTGGCCGTAGGATGCCAGCCCGACAATAACATCACCAGGCTGTATGAGGTGATTGGATATTACATCCTCGCGTTTCATCCGGCAGGTAACGGTGGAGTCGACGATGATCGTCCGCACCAGGTCGCCCACATCCGCGGTTTCGCCGCCGGTTGAATAAATGCCTATTCCGGCATCCCTCAGTTCAGCCAAAACTTCTTCGGTTCCGTTTATTATTGCCGAAATTACCTCGCCGGGTATCAAACTTTTGTTACGCCCGATAGTTGATGATATAAGGATATTATCCGTGGCGCCCACGCAAAGCAGGTCATCAACGTTCATTATAATAGCGTCCTGGGCAATGCCGCGCCATACGGAAAGGTCGCCGGTTTCTTTCCAGTAAGTATAGGCTAATGATGATTTTGTGCCGGCCCCGTCTGCATGCATAATATTGCAGTATAGCGGGTCGTTTGTTAATATATCGGGTACAATTTTGCAGAAAGCTTTCGGGAAAATCCCTTTGTCGATGTTTTTTATGGCATTATGTACGTCATCTTTTGATGCGGATACACCACGAAGATCATATCTTTGCGAAGAAATCATGTGCAAATATAGGAGTTCATGGTTCATAGTTCATGGTTCATGGCAAGAATTCATGCGGCAACTGTGGGTCATGGCGAACAATCTATGCACAGATTTGAAAATATCTATGAATTTATGAGTCGAAGTAGACCAAAATTGCAGCTGCCATGAACCATCATCCATGAACTATGAACCCCCTCTATGAAACTCATCAACTGGTTACGACTTCAGCTAAAACGATCGTTTGACAGGATCCGGAACGAAAATTTAAAGAAGAATGCCCTGCAGGCTATTCCTTTTTGGATCGCCTCCGTTATCACCGGACTTTTTGCGGTATTATACACCCGTCTTTTTATCGGCGCTGAGGATATTACCGCCATGGTGATGAAATACCATATGTGGCTGCTTTTTGTCCTGTCGCCGGTGTGTTTTTTGGTGGCCTGGTGGCTGGTGCAAAAGTATGCTCCTTATGCCCGGGGCAGCGGGATCCCGCAGGTAATGGCGGCTATTCAAGTCACATCGCCAAAAACAAACCATTTGGTGGATAAACTTTTAGGTTTTCGGATCATATTAATTAAGGTATCATCAAGCCTTATTATGGCTATTGGCGGCGGCGCAATAGGGCGGGAGGGACCGACCATCCAGATCGCAGCATCGGTATATAAAATTGTGTACCAATTGTTGCCAAAATGGTGGCCCAAAATTGCGAAGCGCAATATGATGGTAACCGGCGCGGCTGCCGGGCTTGCCGCAGCCTTTAATACACCTTTGGGCGGAATTGTATTCGCAATTGAAGAACTGACCAAAACGCATTTTAGTTATTACAAAACGGCTATATTTTCGTCTGTAATCATTGCCGGCTTATCGGCACAAGCCTTGTTGGGGCCTTATTTGTATCTTGGCTATCCAAAACTCGATGGGTTGTCTGCATCCATCTTTTTCGGTGTGGCGCTGGTAGCGGTACTAACAGGAATTTTAGGCGCTGGTATGTCCAAATTGATCCTTTTTATATTTGCCTGGAAGGCGAAATTTAAGACCGCTGGTAATCATGTGTTATTTGTGGTGGTATGTTCTTTAATTATGGCCTTCCTTGCTTTTTTTGTTGACAAAGAGGTTTTGGGGTCGGGGAAGGATATTATGCAGACAACTTTATTTACCACGCATAAATATGTACACTGGTACACGCCCTTATTAAGGATAGGGGGGCCGCTGGCTTCTTTTACGACCGGTGCGGCCGGCGGTATTTTTGCGCCTGCACTTGGCGCCGGGGCAAGTGTTGGATCTTTGGTAGCCAGTTGGTTCAAAGTATCGGACATTGATACCAATATGCTTATTTTATCAGGAATGGTTGGGTTTTTAACCGGAGTGACACGCTCGCCATTTACGTCGGTAATCCTGGTGTTGGAAATGACCGACCGGCACAACGTTATTTTTCACCTGATCTTAGCCGGTATGGTAGCCAGCCTGGTTGCTGTTTTGGTTGATAAACATTCCCTTTACGATCATTTGAAAGTTCAATATGTAAAGGAGTTGAATACCATCGAAGAAACGGAACTAACGGAACAGGTAGCCGATACGAATTAAATTGACACGAATTTCACGAATGTATTCGAATTGACACTAATCTGGCTCGATAGTGACTTACAAGTTTTATTCCTGAAAATTCGCTCCTATTCGTGAAATTCGTGTCTATTTTATAAACAGCAACTCTCTGAATTTTGGCAGCGGCCATTCTGAATCATCAACCAATTGCTCCAGCTTATCTACATGGTAGCGGATCGACTGGAAAAATGGCTTTACCTTTTCATCGTAAACAATTGCTTTTTCGCGCAGGTCCTCAATATTGTTTGCTTTTTTTCGTTCGGCAACCATCCTGTCGATATCGGCTTTAATAGTGCCCACGTGTTCGGATATTTTAGTAATTAGATCTAATTGCGCTTTATAGGTCTCTTCGCCCAATCCAAGTCCCTTTAAACCCTGAACATTTTGAATTAATTTGCTTTGATATGAAATTGCGGTAGGAATAATAATGTTTATGCCTAATTCGCCGATAACCCGCGCTTCGATCTGAAGTTTTTTGTAAAAGGCTTCTAAAAGGATCTCGTGCCGGGCAAGGGCTTCTCTTTTGGTAAAAACGGCTGTGTCCGAAAAAAGCAGGTCTGTTTTATCAGATATAAAGGCATCGAGCGCCTTTGGTGTTGTTTTTATATTTGGCAGGCCACGTAATTCGGCTTCTTTTTCCCATTCTTCGCTATAGCCGTTTCCTTCAAAGCGAATGTTTTTTGACTCTTTTATATATCGTTTAATAACGATCAATAAGGCAACGTCCTTCTTTTCGCCCTTCTTTATCAGTTTATCAACGTCGTATTTAAATTTTTTAAGCTGATCAGCAACAATAACGTTCAAAATCGTCATTGGGCTGGCCGAATTGGCTGATGATCCCACCGCGCGTAACTCAAATTTATTTCCTGTAAAAGCAAATGGCGATGTACGGTTGCGATCTGTATTATCCTTTAATATCTGGGGTATTTTTGGGATGCCCTGCCATAGTAAGGCATCATCTTTTATTTTTTTGCTGATCCTTGATGTTTCGATCTCGTCCAGCAAGTCACTTAACTGGCTGCCAAGGAAAATGGAAATAATAGCAGGCGGCGCCTCGTTTGCGCCAAGGCGATGGTCGTTGTTTACAGAAGCGATGGAAGCCCTTAACAGATCGGCATGTTCGTAAACCGCCCTGATGGTGTTGACAAAGAATGCCAAAAACATTAAATTATTTTTTGGCGTTTTGCCGGGGGATAGTAAATTTTTACCGTTGTTGGTCATCATCGACCAGTTGTTATGCTTACCCGACCCATTGATGCCGGCGTATGGCTTTTCGTGGAGTAATACCTTAAAATTGTGGCGCTTGGCAACACGGTCCATCAGGTCCATTAATAATTGGTTGTGGTCTATCGCCAGGTTAATCTCCTCATATATAGGTGCGCATTCAAATTGTGAAGGTGCAACCTCGTTATGCCTTGTTTTTAATGGGATGCCTAATAATAAGGCCTCGGTTTCCATGTCTTGCATAAAAGTATACACGCGTTCAGGTATCGAGCCAAAATAATGATCTTCCAGTTGCTGGTTTTTTGCCGACATATGGCCAAAGAGCGTGCGCCCTGTTAGGTACAGATCCGGGCGGGCATTAAATAAGGCAATATCCACCAAAAAATATTCCTGCTCAATACCTAAGGACGCATTCACCTTTTCGATGCTTTTGTCAAAATAATGGCAAACATCAACCGCAGCTTTATCTAAGGCATTTAGCGCCTTTAATAATGGTACTTTATAATCAAGGGCTTCGCCGGTGTACGAAACGAATACTGTAGGGATGCATAAAGTACGCGCCATAATAAAGGCTGGCGAAGATGGGTCCCACGCAGTATAGCCGCGGGCTTCGAAAGTATTGCGAATACCTCCGCTTGGAAAGCTCGAAGCATCTGGCTCCTGTTGGGCAAGGGCATCCCCCGAAAATCGTTCTAATGCATTCCCGTCTGCTGTCGGCTCAAAAAAAGCATCATGTTTTTCTGCTGTAGACCCGGTTAGTGGCTGAAACCAGTGTGTATAGTGGGTTGCGCCTTTCCCAATGGCCCATGATTTCATGGCCGATGCAACCTGCTCTGCAAGGTCACGGGGAATGGGTTCTCCTTTTTCAATTGAATTAACAATTCCCTGGTACGCTTCGGCAGAAAGGTATTCTTTCATTTTCTTTTTGTCGAAAACATTTGCCGAGTAGAAATCTGAAATTTTCGAAGATGGGGTTTTGATTTCGGGAATTACCCTTGTTAATACAGTTTGAAGTGCCTGGAACCTGATGTTAGCCATGAAAAGGAATTTTATAAAATGGGTTTACGTTCAAAAATAGAATTATACTTTATATAAATGTATTAA
>Ga0206921_10223_pt1 | contig 15267 bp, 17 predicted proteins | sample Alteio_BWOrgHeat_66_FD_152930 | JGI IMG/M metagenome (GOLD analysis project Ga0206921, IMG submission 152930) | Enriched cells from forest soil in Barre Woods Harvard Forest LTER site, Petersham, Massachusetts, United States -... | ecosystem: Environmental > Terrestrial > Soil > Temperate forest >...
TTTTCACGAAGGATTTAGCTATTACCAGGCTTATTTGGTTCAAGCCCGTAAACAGTCAACAGATAAAACCTTTAAACCCGATTCAACATTGCTTACTAAAGCCGATTCTGCCTTCGCCTACGTTGAGCACAAACTGGCAAATCCAAACGCATCAATTGTTTACCTGCAAGCGCAAGTGAAGGATTTTGAAGACTCGGGCGACAGAAATAACATCAAAGGTTACGCAAAGCCGTTTTATGAGCAGTATATTCAGCTTATCCTTGCAAAAGGCGGAACACCGACCGACTATATAAAGAGCAATTTAGTTGACTCGTACGTATATTTAGGTAATTATGCTGAATTTAAGGATAAGGATCATGTTAAAGCTTTGGACTATTTTAACAAAGCGAAAGAGCTCGCTCCGACGGACGCCAGGGTAACCTACTATTTCCAAACTTCCGGAAAAACTAAATAACCTTATATTTTTATAAGAAAGCCTCCCGATAAATACCGGGAGGCTTTCTTTTTTATTATCATTCCGTTTGTATATTTGCGCCCATGGAAGTTCATAGTTTGCCGGTTAATTATTTACCGATCATTTTTCAAATGATAGTGGCCTTAGGTTTTGTGGTTGTCACCATGTTTGTAACGCATAAAATTGGCCCCAACAGAAAAACAAAAGATAAGTTAACAACCTTTGAGTCGGGCATCGAGGTCATCGGGAATGCGCGAACGCCTATCTCCATTAAATATTTCCTGGTAGCTATTCTTTTTGTCCTGTTTGATGTGGAAGTGATCTTTATGTATCCCTGGGCTGTAAACTTTCACGATATGGTTAAAGATGGCTCAAGCGGCATGATAGAGATGTTTATTTTTATGGGCACTTTGCTGCTGGGCTTTATCTACGTCATAAAAAAAGGCGCGCTGGACTGGGATTAATTTAAATCGGAAAAGTCCGGAAAGTCATTAAAGTCCGAAAGTCCGGTTAAAAGCCGATGATTAATGACCTGATGATCAATATCCCTTTGAACCCTATTTGGAATAATTCTAAATATTTCGCGTTATTTATATAGTGTATATCTTACATAGTAAATTGTTGTAAATTTGTTCGTTAAATATCAGCTTAAAGATTCGGCTGCACCAGGTTATAAGTGAATTTAACTTTATGGCTTACCGCTAAGAACTTTAGACTTCACAGATACAGATCATGAGTGATATTCAATTAGTTGATGCCCCCGCAGGGGTGGAAGGAGCAGGTTTTTTTGCTACTTCAATTGATAAGGCGATAGGCATAGCACGTTCGTATTCTTTATGGCCACTACCATTTGCTACATCATGCTGTGGGATAGAGTTTATGGCGACCATGTCGCCGCATTATGACCTGGCAAGGTTTGGCGCCGAGCGTTTAAGCTTCTCGCCCCGCCAGGCCGACCTTTTAATGGTAATGGGCACTATCTCCAAAAAAATGGGCCCGGTTTTACGCCAGGTTTACCTGCAAATGGCCGAACCCCGCTGGGTAATGGCAGTTGGCGCATGCGCATCAAGCGGCGGAATTTTCGACACGTATTCGGTTTTACAGGGCATTGATGAGGTAATACCGGTTGATGTTTATGTGCCCGGTTGCCCGCCCCGCCCCGAAGCGATCATCGACGGATTTATACAAATTCAAAAATTGGTACAATCCGAAACTTTGCGCCGCAGAAATGAACCGCAATATCAAAAACTACTAGCCTCATACGGAATTCAATAATGGGTAAACTAACAAACGAAGACCTGTTAAAAAAGGTCAGCGAAAAATATAACGACCAGGTAACCCTGCTTGGCGAACCATTTGGCTTATTAACCCTGGAGACCGGTCGCGACCAGATCATCGATATTTTAACCTGGTTAAAAAAAGATCCGTCCCTTCAGTTTATTTATTTAACAGATCTTACAGCAATACACTATCCCGAATTGCCAAAACCTATCGGCGTTATTTATCATTTACATAGCCTGGTAAACAATGTGCGCGTAAGGATAAAAGTATTTTTGGAAGACGCGGATGTTCACATCCCTACCGCAAGCAATATCTGGAACGGCGCTAACTGGATGGAAAGAGAAACTTATGACCTTTTTGGGGTGATATTTGACGGCCATCCCGATTTGCGCAGGATATTAAATGTCGACGATATGACAGCGTTCCCGATGAGGAAGGAATTTCCATTGGAGGACCCTAACCGTGTTGATAAAAAAGATTATTTTTTTGGACGATAAAAGCAATGCAGAACCATCCGGTATATACAGATAACGATCCGCAAAACGAGCTTTCAACCCTTAACCTGGGCCCCACCCACCCTGCCACACATGGCGTATTCCAAAATGTGCTGCAGTTGGATGGCGAAAGAATTGTAAGCGGCGTATCAACCATAGGCTACATACACCGAGCTTTTGAAAAAATTGCCGAACACAGGCCATTTTACCAGATCACCCCGCTGACTGATAGGTTAAACTATTGCTCATCCCCCATCAACAATATGGGCTGGCACATGACGGTTGAAAAACTGCTGGGCATCGAAACGCCAAAACGTGTGGATTACCTGCGTATCATCATTATGGAACTGGCGCGCATATCCGACCATTTGATCTGTAACAGCGTATTGGCAGTTGATACCGGCGCCGCAACCGGTTTCTTTTATGTAATGGAATATCGCGAAGCGATCTACGAAATTTACGAAGAGATCTGCGGCTCGCGCTTAACGACCAATATTGGCCGTATAGGCGGTTTCGAACGCAATTTTAACAGCATCGCTTTTGCAAAACTGCGTAAGTTTTTAAAGGAATACCCGGTTGTATTAAAAGAATTTGAAAACCTTACCAAACGCAACCGGATATTTATCGACCGTACAAAAGACGTAGCGGCCGTAACTGCCGAAGATGCGATTAATTATAGCTGGAGCGGCCCGATATTACGCGCTACCGGCGTTGATTATGATGTTAGGGCGATGAACCCCTACTGCTCGTACGAGGACTTTGATTTTGAAGTGCCGGTAGGCGAAAACGGCGATGTTTACAGCCGCTACCTGGTGCGCCAGGAAGAAATGTGGCAGAGTTTGCGCTTAATTGAGCAGGCCCTGGTGAAGCTGGAAAAAGAACCAACTGATATTTTCCACGCTGATGTTCCCGACTTTTACCTGCCTCCGAAAGAGGATGTATATAACAATATGGAAGCGTTGATCTATCACTTTAAAATAGTGATGGGCGAGATCCCTACCCCAAATACCGAAGTTTATCATTCGGTTGAAGGCGGTAACGGCGAATTGGGCTTTTATCTTGTAAATGATGGCGGACGCTCGCCATACCGTTTGCATTTCCGCAGGCCAAGCTTCATCAATTACCAGATGTATGCGCCAATGAGCCGCGGCATGTTGTTATCTGATGCAATTATTAACATGAGTAGTTTAAACGTTATAGCCGGAGAGTTAGATGCTTAGAGTTGACGAAATCCAGGCACCGGTTGAATTTTCGCCGGAACTGTTGAAAAAGTTTGATGAAATTGTAAGCCGCTATCCCGAAGGGAAACAGAAATCGGCCTTATTGCCTATTTTACACCTGGTACAGGCTGAGTTCGGCTGGGTAAGCCCACCTGCAATGGACAGCGTTGCTGAATACCTTAACCTGCAGGCCATTGAAGTGTACGAAGTGGCAACTTTTTACTCCATGTATTTTTTAAAACCCCAGGGCAAATACATGCTCGAGGTTTGTCGTACCGGGCCTTGCTGCCTGGTAGGCGCCGAAAAAATAATGGACCACATTGAAGAAAAACTGGGCGTTAAAGAAGGTGATGTTACCCCCGACGGCTTATTTAGCTGGCGCGGTGTGGAGTGCCTTGCCGCCTGCGGTTACGGACCGGTTTTACAAATTGGCCCTGAGTATACATTTTATGAAAATTTAACAAATGAGGGGGTTGATAAGCTGATTGCGGATTTAAAAGCGAAAGGCAAAAATTAAAAATGACAGGGACGGTTTTGATCGCTTCAGATGCTTTGTTTGTAGTTACAGTAACTGTAATCAATTTATCAAACGGGGGCTTCGATCAAATCCCAACATTTTTAACGTTCCTTATCGTACTTGCATTTGCAAGTTGCATTATCAGGCATATTAACCACTACCGGCATACTAGGCGATTTTATTAGCCGGCATCAGGAAAAATAATAATTGAAATAAAAATGAAAAACAGAACAAAATTGATCATATGGGACACTGTCCTGGCTATAGGGATCATTTTGTTTTTGTTTTGGAATATCCAACCACATAACAACTTAATTGTCGGCTTAATAACCGTACTAATTTTGTCAAATTGTGTAGCAAAACATATTGCCGTTTATAAATTAACCGGTAAAATATATTAACAGTAATGGGACGCAAATTACTATTAGAACACATTAACGTACCGGGCATCAATACTTTTGATGTTTACCGCTCAAAAGGCGGCTATGCTTCGGTTGAAAAAGCTTTAAAAACCATGTCGCCCGAAGATGTGGTGGAAGAAGTGAAAAAATCAGGCTTGCGCGGCCGTGGTGGCGCGGGTTTCCCTACCGGGATGAAGTGGAGCTTTTTGGCCAAACCCGAAGGCGTTGCCCGCTACCTGGTTTGCAACGCTGATGAATCGGAACCCGGAACTTTTAAGGACCGTTACCTGATGACCTATATCCCCCACCTTTTGATTGAGGGAATGATCACATCCAGCTATGCCCTGGGCGCAAAAGTATCCTACATTTATGTGCGCGGCGAAATGATGCCGCAGATCAGGATCCTGGAAAAAGCAATTGCCGAAGCAAAAAACGCAGGTTTTCTCGGTAAAAACATCTTAGGTTCAGGCTACGACCTTGAACTATATGTACAACCAGGCGGTGGCGCCTATATCTGCGGCGAAGAAACTGCATTATTAGAATCGCTGGAAGGTAAACGTGGTAACCCACGTATTAAGCCGCCATTCCCGGCAATTGCGGGTTTATATGGTTGCCCAACAGTAGTTAACAACGTTGAATCGATTGCAGCAGTTGTGCCGATCATCAACGAAGGCGGCGAAGAATATGCAAAAATAGGCATTGGCCGGAGTACAGGCACCAAACTAATCTCGGCAGGCGGCAATATCAAAAACCCCGGTGTTTATGAGATAGACCTCGGCTTACCATGTGAAGAATTTTTAAACTCTGATGAATATTGCGGTGGTATCGCCAACGGCAAGCGTTTAAAAGCGGTTGTAGCTGGCGGTTCGTCGGTACCAATTCTTCCTGCAAATCTTTTTCTGAAAACCATTAACAATCAGCCCCGCCTGATGAGCTATGAATCATTATCAGATGGCGGATTTGTCAGCGGATCTATGATGGGCTCTGGCGGCTTCATCGCTTTTGACGAGGATCAGTGTATCGTACGAAATACCTGGAACTTTACCCGGTTTTATCACCATGAAAGCTGCGGGCAATGCTCGCCATGCCGTGAAGGTACCGGCTGGATGGAAAAAGTATTGCACCGTTTGGAATACGGCCACGGCAAAATGAGCGATATGGATTTGTTGGTTGATGTATCGAAAAAAATTGAAGGAAATACGATTTGCCCGTTGGGCGACGCAGCTGCATGGCCGGTGGCCAGCGCTATCCGTCACTTCAGGGATGAATTTGAATGGCATGTAACAAATGCTTCCGAAGCAGTAACAAGGAATTTTGGATTAGCACATTATGCTGATCCATTGCCGAAATTAGAGGCGGTGAGTTAATTTGGTGAATTAAAGGATCAGTGTTATTAAAATGGTTAACCAGCAAGCAGTCATAATTGTATTTAATTATGGTCTCGAAGAAGATGACCCATTTTATGAATTATCTGAAAGGCTGAGGGAAGAAGTTGATGAAAGTGGGTTAGGCGAATATGACGGGCACGAAATAGCAATGGATAACAGCGATGGTTCGTTTTATATGTATGGACCTGATGCTAAAAAGTTATACGAAGTAATAAAAAAGACGATAGAAAAAACACCGTTTATGGAAGGCGCCCATGTTATTTTAAGATTTGGCCCTCCGGAACCCGGAGTTAAAGAAATTAGCTTTACATTGAATTTAAACTAATGAAAGTAACCATAGATGGCATTGCCATTGAAGTAGAACCTGGAACATCCATCCTGAATGCCGCAAGGCAGATCGGCGGGGATATTGTTCCGCCTGCGATGTGCTATTATTCGAAACTGAAGGATAGCGGCGGTAAATGCCGCACCTGTTTGGTTAAGGTGAGCAAAGGATCGGAAAAAGACCCCCGCCCTATGCCCAAATTGGTGGCTTCGTGCCGTACTACCGTAATGGATGGCATGGAAGTGCAAAACATCACCTCGCCCGAAGTTATTGAAGCACGTAAGGGCATTGTTGAAATGCTGCTGGTAAATCACCCGCTGGATTGCCCGATATGCGACCAGGCTGGCGAATGCGACCTGCAAAACCTTGGCTTTGAACACGGCGCAGTTAAAACCCGTTACGAATTTGACCGCCGTACGTTCGAAAAGATCGATATCGGCGATAAAATACAACTGCATATGACGCGCTGCATCCTGTGTTACCGTTGTGTGTTTGTAGCTAACCAACTTACAGATCACCGTTATCATGGTATATTAAACCGTGGCGATCATTCCGAAATATCCACCTACATTCACCATGCGATTGACAATGATTTCTCGGGAAATGTGATCGACGTTTGCCCGGTTGGCGCATTAACTGATAAAACCTTCCGTTTTAAAAATCGCGTTTGGTTTACCAAGCCTGTTGAGGCGCACCGCGAATGTGATCATAAAGATTGCAATGGTAAAGTAACGCTATGGTATAAAGGCGAAGAAGTTTTACGTGTAACCGCGCGTAAAGACCAGTATGGCGAGGTAGAAGAATATATTTGCAACACCTGCCGCTTTGATAAGAAAAAAACTTCGGATTGGGTGATCGACGGGCCACGCCAGGTATCGAATAAATCGGTTATCAGCTCAAATCATTATGATTTTATACCTTTGCCGGTAGTGAAAACCAACCCCGTATTAATAGAGGCTAATAAAGAACAATTTGAACGCGACATACGCTTATAATGGGACTTGCAGATATTATAATTAAATTTATCCTGGTAGTGATCATCTTTTTGATCAGCCTGCTGATCGCTTTGTACTCTACCTATGCCGAACGTAAAGTAGCGGCATTCTTCCAGGACAGGCTGGGCCCTAACCGTGCCGGCCCTTTCGGAATTTTTCAGCCGTTTGCCGATGGTGGTAAAATGTTTTTGAAAGAAGAGATCATCCCTGCAAACGCCAGCGCGTTTTTATTCGTAGCAGGGCCGTCGTTGTCTATATTCACGGCGTGTATCGGTTCGGCGGTAATTCCCTGGGGGCAAAACCTGGTTATCGGGGGACACGTGATTCCCTTGCAGGTTACTGATATTAATGTAGGCGTTTTATACATCCTGGGCGTAGTTTCGCTGGGCGTTTATGGTGTAATGATAGGCGGCTGGGCATCAAACAACAAATATTCGTTATTGGGCGCTATCCGCGCTGCATCACAAAATATCAGCTACGAGATATCCATGGGTTTGGCCATCATTGCTTTGTTGATGACAACCGGTACCCTAAGCCTGAAGGAAATCGCTGCACAACAGCATGGCTTTTGGTATCACGGCTGGTTTACCTGGAACTTTTTTAAACAGCCTTTAGGCTTTTTATTATTTATTGTTTGCGCATTTGCCGAAACCAACCGTACGCCTTTTGACCTTCCTGAGTGCGAAACGGAATTGATCGGCGGTTACCATACCGAATACTCATCCATGAAACTAGGCTTTTACCTGTTTTCCGAATACATCAATATGTTTATTTCGGGTGCGGTAATGGCTACTTTATATTTTGGCGGCTATAACTTCCCGGGCATGCATTTCTTTTCGGGGAATACACTGGCAATTGTCGGCGTGCTGGTATTATTTGCCAAGATAGCTTTCTTCATATTCTTTTTCATGTGGGTGCGCTGGACCATCCCCCGTTTCCGTTACGATCAGTTAATGGACTTGGGTTGGAAAACGTTGATCCCGCTGGCTATTGCCAATATTGTGATCACCGGAATTGTTATTACTTTTTTTAAATAGATTGAGGATTTAAACCAGATGGAACCACTAAGTAATAAACGAAAACTAATGGAATCGAAACCGCTCAATTTTATGGAGCGGATCTACCTGCCCGCTATTTTCCAGGGCCTGGCCATTACCATGAGGCACTTTTTCAGGAAACCGGTAACGATCCAATACCCTGAGCAACAACGCGAATATTCCGAGAATTTCCGCGGCTTGCACTCACTTAAACGCGACGAGAACGGTAAGGAACGTTGTACTGCATGTGGCTTGTGCGCATTATCGTGCCCGGCTGAAGCCATTACCATGATAGCCGCCGAACGCCAAAAAGGTGAAGAACATTTGTATCGCGAAGAAAAATATGCCGCCGTTTACGAGATCAATATGCTGCGCTGTATTTTTTGCGGATTGTGCGAAGAGGCTTGCCCAAAAGAAGCAATTTACCTGGACGGCCCACACGTAACATCAGACTATTTGAGAAAAGATTTTATATACGGTAAGGACAAATTAGTAGAGGCGCCCTTAAATCAATAAAGAAGTTTTATACCTTTGCCCCGCAATTTAGGGTATGGTATTTTGTAAATATAAACCATGAGTACATTTTACTTCATCGCATTTTTGTCAATATTTTTTTCAATACTGGTTATCTCTGCGAAAAACCCTGTACACAGCATTCTTTACCTGGTACTTACATTTTTCACCTTTACTATTCATTATATCTTAATGAATGCCCAGTTTTTAGCTGTAGTGAATTTCATTGTGTACATGGGGGCAATTTTAGTGTTGTTTTTATATACATTGATGCTCATCAACCTTAATAAAGAATCGGAGCCCCGTAAATCAAACCTGGTTAAACTGGCTGCAGTTGTTGGCGGCGGGTGTTTTTTAACAACCATTGTAGCTGCGTTAAAAGCATTTAAAATTTCGCAGCCCGTTGTACTGAGCGACCCTAACCTGGGCCTGGTAAAAAACTTAGGAAAAATTTTGTTCAACGAATATTTACTGCCATTTGAAGTTTCGTCCATTTTGCTGTTATCGGCAATGGTTGGAGCGGTGTTACTGGCCACTAAAGACCCTAAAACAACCTGATGGAAACGCTATCAAAAAACATACAAGCCATACCGCTTAACCATTACATATTATTATGTTCTATCATTTTTTCGATAGGCGTTATCGGTGTGTTGATCCGCCGGAATGCGATCATCATCTTTATGTCGGTTGAGTTAATGCTGAATTCGGTAAACCTGCTGTTAACCGCATTTTCGGTTTACCGCGGCGATGCCACCGGACAAGTTTTCGTATTTTTTATCATGGCGCTGGCTGCTGCTGAAGTAGCGATTGGCCTGGCTATTATCGTCATGATCTATCGAAATACAAATTCGATTGACATTAATGTGCTGAACAGGTTGAAATGGTGATTTAGGATTTCGGACGTCGGATTTTCGATTTCGAATTTTAAAAAAAACAAACAATACCTCATCCCCTTTAGGGGTTGAATAGTAATTAAATAACAATTAAAATTCCCCCTTTAGGGGGTTAGGGGGCATATGGATAATTACATCTGGCTTATTCCTGTACTACCGTTAGCCGGTTTCATTATTAACGGCTTAGGCCGCAACATCCTGTCGAAAGGCGTTATTGGCTTTTTGGGCAGTTTACTTGTACTGCTTTCTTTTGGGATAAGCCTGGGCCTGTTTTTACAGATAAACTCAACACATGCACCCATTAACGTAACGCTGTTTACCTGGTTCCAGGCGGATATAATCAAAATACCGTTCGCCTTCCTGGTCGATCAGCTAAGCGCGTTAATGTTATTGATCATCACCGGCGTGGGTTTCCTTATTCACCTTTATTCGGTGGGTTACATGAAAGATGATGAGGGTTTCGGTAAATTCTTTTCTTACCTCAACCTGTTTGTATTCTTCATGCTTTTACTGGTGCTTGGCTCCAACTACCTGATCATGTTTATCGGTTGGGAAGGCGTAGGCCTTTGCTCTTACCTGCTGATCGGTTTCTGGTACACCAACCCCGATTATGCTGATGCAGCCAAAAAAGCTTTTATCATGAACCGCATTGGCGATGTGGGCTTTATCCTGGGTATATTCATCCTGATAGCCATTTTTCACAGCGCCAGCTTTGCAGATATCTTCTCAAAAGCAGGTACTGGCGTTTACACAAAAGCACCTTATGTGCTAATAACACTCCTGCTGTTTGTAGGCGCGGTGGGTAAATCGGCGCAGTTGCCCTTGTTTACGTGGTTGCCTGATGCAATGGCAGGCCCTACCCCTGTTTCGGCGTTGATCCACGCGGCTACGATGGTTACAGCCGGCGTTTATATGATCGCCCGCTCAAACATCTTATTCACCCTGGCACCTGCTACTATGCATGTTGTAGCTATAGTAGGCTTAACAACCGCGGTTGTGGCCGCTATAATAGCCTTAACACAAACTGACATTAAAAAAGTACTGGCCTACTCAACTGTATCGCAGTTGGGTTATATGTTTTTAGGATTAGGTGTTGGCGCTTATACAGGTGCATTTTTCCACGTACTTACACACGCCTTTTTTAAAGCCTTGTTATTCCTCGGTGCCGGTTCGGTTATTCACGCAGTAAGCGGCGAACAAGATATGCGCAAAATGGGCGGGTTAAAAGGTAAATTGCCCATAACCTTTGCTACAATGCTTATCGGCACACTCGCAATTTCGGGTATCCCGCCGTTCGCAGGTTTCTTTTCGAAGGACGAGATACTGGCGCACGTGTTTGCGCAAAGCCCGGCGATGTATGTGATCGGTGTGATCACGGCCATGTTCACTTCCTTCTATATGTTCAGGATGCTATACCTTACCTTTTATGGAAAGTTCCGCGGTACGCACGAACAAGAACACCATTTACACGAGTCGCCGCCAAGCATGACAATCCCATTGATAGTTTTAGCAATACTTTCTATCGTTGGCGGGTTTATTGGCGTACCGGAATCATTAGGCGGCCACCATTGGCTTGCTGAATGGTTATCGCCTGTTTTAAAACAATCAAACGCACTGTTAGCAGAAACCCCTTTGGTAAAAACTACCGAATGGACCCTAATGGGCTTATCCGTTGCCGGCGCATTGATCGCATTGGCTTACGCTTTTAACAAATACGTAACGAAAGCACACGTACCTGTTGCGGATAACGAAGAACGCCCTGCACTGGCCGAACTCTCGTACCATAAGTTTTACTTTGATGAGTTGTATGATACCATCATCCGCAAACCGCTTGATGCTCTTTCCATATTTTTCTATAAAGTGATCGATCAGATGGGGATTGATGGGATTGTTAACGGCTTTGGTAAAGGATCAATTGAAGCCAGCAAAGGGTTACGCCTTTTGCAAACCGGCAATGTGGGTTTCTATATATTTATGATGGTTTTGGGGATCATTGCCATATTAATGAGCCTTGTTATTAAATTTTAAAAAACGATTAGCGTTTACAATATAAAATGACGGTTAGTATTTTAATTTTTTTGCCGGTAATTGCAGCCCTCGCTGTTTTGTTATTCAAAAACAACGCGGCTAAACATGCTGCCTTAACTTTCGCGGTTGCTGAGCTGGTTGTAGCCGGCGTATTTTTATCCCGCTTCGTGCCCGATGCTTCGTTTCAGTTTGTAACTGATCTTCCCTGGATCCCTAAATTCGGTATTTATTTTAACGCCGGGATAGATGGTATCAGCATGATGATGGTGCTATTGACAACCTTGCTAGTTCCGCTGATAATTTTAACCACTTACAAACATCAATATAAAAATGCCAATGCTTTTTATGCATTGATATTGTTTATGCAGGCAGGCTTACTGGTGGTTTTTACAGCTTTAGACGGGTTTTTATTTTATGTTGGCTGGGAAGCCGCGCTGATACCTATTTATTTTATCTGTTCATTGTGGGGCGGCGAGAATCGCATTAAGGTCACCATTAAGTTTTTTATCTATACATTTTCGGGCTCGCTGATCATGTTGCTGGCAATCATTTACCTGTACCTGCAAACGCCCGGAAAAACTTACGATCTGTTTCATTTTTATAGTTTAGGGCTTAGCGCCAAACAACAATCCTGGGTATTCCTGGCATTTTTCCTGGCTTTCGCCATAAAGATGCCATTATTCCCTTTTCATACCTGGCAACCCGATACTTATACCGAGGCCCCTACCGGCGGCACCATGATGCTTGCAGGTATTATGTTAAAGATGGGTGTTTACGGGGTTATACGCTGGTTAATTCCAAATGCGCCCCTTGGCTATATGCAATGGTATAGCATTGTGATCGTTCTGGCGGTAATAGGAATCGTATACGCATCCATTATCGCCTTTAAACAAAAGGACGGCAAACGGCTGGTGGCTTATTCATCCATTGCACACGTGGGTTTAATAGCGGCCGGTATAATTGCCTGGACTGTGCAAGGCGTTCAAGGTGCAATGATCCAAATGTTGAGTCACGGCATCAATGTGGTTGGCTTATTTTTTATATGGGACATTATCAGTACCCGTTTAGGCACCCGCGAAATAAGCCAACTGGGAGGTATTGCCAAAGTGGCCCCTAAGTTTGCAATTGCATTTTTAATTATAGTATTAGGCACTGTCGCCCTACCGCTCACTAATGGTTTCGTTGGAGAGTTTTTATTGCTCAGCAGCGTATTCTCGGTAAACATCTATCTTGCTGGTTTTGCCGGATTAACGATGATATTCGGCGCGGTGTACATGCTGCGTATGTACAAACAAGTAATGCAGGGCGAAACTAACGCCTTAACCGCAACATTTACAGATATTAGCGGTACCGAGACATTGGCGCTGGGCATCATTTGCGCCCTTATAATTGTTATTGGTATTTATCCGCAGCCAATCCTTCATATTTCCGATGCTGCAGTTACTAAATTAGTTCAAATGATTAATTCTAAATTTTACCAGTAAAACCATGACTACCCTAATAATCATTTCTACTCTCCCGATATTACTGCTGTATTTAGGTTTATATAAAGCCCAAAAGGCCTTGCTGCCTGTTACGCTTATAGGCTTGCTTGCTGCCCTGGGTTGTGCAATAGCAGCGTACACCGCACAAGATGTGGCTACCCCCATTTATAGTGGTATGATGCTGTTCAACAATTATTCTGTTGTATTTTCTGGTATAACGATTATTTCAACCATACTCATCCTTTTAATTTCACCCGGCTATTTCGAAAAGATTAGCAGCCATGTAGCCGAGTATTTAGCCATCATCCTATTTGCGTTGGCCGGTGTAATTGTAATGGTCTCATTTTATAACCTGGTGATGCTGTTTATTGGCATCGAGATCATGTCGGTTAGCTTATATATACTTGCAGGTATCAAAAAGACAGATTTCGCATCCAACGAAGCTGCATTAAAATACTTCCTGATGGGGGCATTTTCAACAGGCTTCCTTTTGTTCGGCATCGCCCTGATCTATGGTTCTACAGGATCTTTCAATCTCGAAGCTATCCGTAACTGGGTAATTCAAAATCCGCACAGCGTTGATCCAATGTTTTATGCAGGTATATTACTGATTGTTGTTGGCCTTTGCTTTAAAGTTGGCGCCGCCCCTTTCCATTTCTGGACACCGGATGTTTACGAAGGCTCCCCTACTTTAATTACTGCTTTCATGTCAACCGTTGCAAAAACCGCTGCCTTTGCTGCATTCCTAAGGCTGTTCAGTGCTTGCTTTGCGCCGGTATCCGATTTTTGGGTACCTATACTGTTAGTTATCACTATCATAACCCTTTTTATAGGTAACATAACCGCGCTGTATCAACAAAGCTTTAAGCGCATGCTGGCATTTTCGAGCATTTCCCATGCAGGCTATTTGTTGTTTGCCATTGTGGCTTTGGGCGCAAGCTCGGCCAACTCGGTATTCATGTACGCAACCGCTTACTCCATTGCCTCCATAATTGCTTTTGGCGCTTTAATACTTGTTCACCAACAATCAGGCAGCGATAATTTCGATAGCTTTAATGGCCTGGCAAAAAAGAACCCCTTCCTCGCCCTGGTATTAACCATTGCAATGCTGTCGTTGGCCGGCATCCCGCTTACTGCCGGTTTTATCGGCAAATTTTTCATGTTCTCGGGTGCGTTGCTGCAATTTAAATTAGTGTTGGTTTTGCTAGCTGTTGTAAATGCTGTTATCAGTATTTTCTATTACTTCAGGGTAATTATCGCCATGTATTTCCGCGATGCGGAGCGTGCGGAACTTGTAGTACCGGTTCTTCTTTCTGCTTATTGTTGTTTATGCTGAAACCGGGCTATTTTTTGGTTTCTTCCTTCCGGGCGATTATCTGTTGTTTATGGCTGGCCTGTTATGTTCAACCGGTCGGTTTGATATTTCTATTTATACCCTCGTTTTATCACTCATCGCTGCAGGCGTTTTAGGCAACTATACGGGCTATTGGTTTGGCTACCGGGCCGGGCCCTCGCTATTCAAAAAAGATAATTCTATCTTCTTCAAACAGCATCATATCGTTATCGCCGAAGAATTTTATACCAAACATGGGGGCAAGGCGTTGGTTTTAGGCAGATTTTTCCCTATAATTAGAACTTTTGCACCTATCTTTGCAGGTGTTGTTAAAGTTGATATAAAAAAATTCACGCTTTATAATTTTATTGGCAGCATAACCTGGGTATGTACGTTTACTTTATCCGGGTATTTTTTAGGACGAAAATATCCGCAGCTAAAAAATTATATTGAGTATATTGTGATTGGATTAATAGTCGCAACAAGTCTTCCGCTGGTTTACGCAGTTTATAAACGAAAGCAGCATATCCGCGAAAGAGTTAACGAGTTAAATAAAGTTAATAAATGAGTACACAGCATCCATGGCACCAGGTTTCGCCCGGAGAAAATATTCCCGAAGTTGTTCATGCAATAATCGAGATTCCAAAAGGATCAAAAGCAAAATATGAGATTGACAAAGAATCGGGCTTGTTAAAGCTGGACAGGGTTTTGTTTTCCTCGGTAATGTACCCCGCTAATTATGGGTTCATCCCGCAAACTTATTGTGATGACAATGACCCTTTAGACATACTTGTGCTTTGTTCGATCGACGTATTCCCGATGTCGATTATTGAAGCCAAGGTTATCGGCGTAATGCACATGGTTGATAATGGCGAACAGGATGACAAGATCATTGCGGTTGCCA
>Ga0206921_10224_pt1 | contig 15258 bp, 14 predicted proteins | sample Alteio_BWOrgHeat_66_FD_152930 | JGI IMG/M metagenome (GOLD analysis project Ga0206921, IMG submission 152930) | Enriched cells from forest soil in Barre Woods Harvard Forest LTER site, Petersham, Massachusetts, United States -... | ecosystem: Environmental > Terrestrial > Soil > Temperate forest >...
CCATTGCTGCTGATTTGGCCGGCTGTCTTCTGGCAGCACCTTTGGCTGATATATCGCCGCTAAGCGGTTGCAGAATAGCCGCCGCCGCGCCAAATACAATAGCTATTTTAAAAGCTTTGGTATGAAAGTTTACGTTTCTTTTCAGCAATATCATTAAGGCATGTATCCCCGCTACTGCAAAGCCTGTTGCCGCGAATGCCGCGATGGTCATGTGCAATGCCTCTGAGAACCATGCCTCATTAAACATGGCTTTAAGCGGATCGATGTTTATGTATTGTCCGTTAACATAATCAAACCCGGCCGGACTGTTCATCCATGAATTGGCTGATACGACCAATATGCCTGAAATAACCCCGCTAACACCAACAACTATACCTGTAACCCAGTGAAACCATTTGTTAAGGCGGTTCCATCCGTAAAGAAAAAAGCCAAGGGCTATCGCTTCAATAAAAAATGCCACACCTTCAAATGAAAATGGCATACCGAATATAGGTCCGGCGTGTTCCATAAATTTGGGCCATAGTAATCCCAGTTCAAATGAAAGCATAGTACCTGATACCGCACCGGTAGCAAAAAATATGGCTACGCCCTTGCTCCAGGCCTGGGTGATGTTTTTGTAAACGTGATCATTGGTTTTTATCCACTTATAATGCGATATCGCCATAAAAACAGGCATCACCATACCAATGCATGAATATATGATATGAAAGCCTAAGGATAAGGCCATTTGCGAGCGGGCTGCTAAAAAATCATTCATATTTTTTAATATATCCAAAAGTACTTAACGTACAATATAATAGCTTATGGTATTTATTATTTAGCATGTATATAAATTGTATTAAAAGTAGGATATCAGCCAAAAAATAATTAAACACTAACACCTGTGTGTAATAAATTCTTTATAATAATATTTTATAAAACTTAATTTATAAAAGCTACTTTAACCCTTATAACATTAGCCTCGAATATACATGAATACAGAACAAACACGACTGCAGGATTTAAGCTGGAAAAAATGGGGCCCATATGTAACCGACAGGCAATGGGGAACAGTTAGGGAGGATTATAGCGCCGATGGTGATGCCTGGAATTTCATTACGCATGATATGGCCCGTAGCAAGGCTTATCGCTGGGGTGAGGAAGGGATAGCCGGGATATGTGATGATGACCAGTTGCTTTGTTTTGCCGTGGCTTTATGGAACAAAAAGGACCCGATATTAAAAGAGCGGTATTTTGGATTAAGCAACCCGGAGGGCAATCATGGTGAGGATGTAAAGGAGCTGTATTACTATTTGGATAATACGCCAACGCACTCCTACATGAAAACCCTATATAAATACCCGCAGCAGGAGTACCCGTATGCATGGCTGGTTAATGAAAATAAAAGTCGCGGCAGAAATGATCCTGAGTTTGAGCTAATAGACACCGGCTTGCTAAATAACGATCAGTATTTTGATGTGTTCACCGAATATGCCAAAAACGAGCAGGACGATATCTTGATAAAGATCACCATAAATAACAGGGGGGCACAGGATTGCAGTTTAAATGTGCTACCAACCATCTGGTTCCGCAATACATGGGCTTGGGGTTATGATAATTATGTGCCCGAGCTGATGGCCGATTCGCATGGGGTTATTGAGGTCTATCACAAGGATCTGGGGCAGATGTGGCTAAATGGTGAAGGATCGCCGGAGTTATTGTTCTGTGATAATGAAACCAATACCAAACGCCTGTATGGTTATGATGATGGCAAGCCATATTACAAGGATGGCATAAACGATCATATAATAAATGGCGCTGATACCGTAAATCCGAAAAAAACGGGTACAAAGGCGGCTATTAATTTTGATGTAACCGTTAAGGCCAAGCAAAGTCATGTTGTTAGGCTGCGCTTATCAAAAAATGCCAAAAATGATTTTACTGATTTCGACGCGGTGTTTAATGCCCGTATAGCTGAGGCTGATGAGTTTTACAAGGATGTACAAAAGGAAAACCCGGATGCTGATAGTGTAATGGTGCAGCGCCAGGGTTGGATAAAATACCGCAACAATATCAGCCAAATGTACCGGTTACGCATTATGCCTTTCAGCTAATGGTTGCCATAGGCATGTTTTTGTTGCTGATAGGCCTCATTTACTTTTTTGCCTTATGGAAGAAAAAAGAATGGCTCACCAAAGACTGGTTCTTTAAGCTGTTTGTAATAGCTACACCGCTTGGCTTTATAGCCGTTGAAGCAGGCTGGACCGTAACCGAAGTAGGCCGCCAGCCCTGGATAATACAAGGTGTGATGCTCACCAGCAAGGCAGTTACGCCTATGCCCGGCATACAATATTCTTTTTACCTGTTTACCTTTGTGTATTTTACGCTGAGTGTTGCGGTAGTATTTTTGTTGAGCAGGCAAATTAAAATGGTTCCGGAATTGTACGATCGTTAAAACTGAGTATATGCTGTATGTAGTTATTGGTTTTTTGTTTTTTGCTATTGTTTTGTACTTTCTGCTTGGCGGGGCCGATTTTGGCGCAGGTATAATTGAACTCTTTACCTCCGATGATAATAAATCGCGTACCCGCCGTACCAGCTACCAGGCTATTGGCCCTATTTGGGAGGCAAACCATATGTGGCTCATTATTGCTATTGTTATCTTATTTGTTGGCTTCCCTGTTATTTATAGCGAGATCTGCACTTACCTGCATATTCCTCTTTTAATTATGCTGATGGGGGTTACGGCACGTGGTACGGCATTCTCCTTCCGCAATTATGATGCAGTTAAGGATGATAAAATGCAGGATCTTTATAATCACATATTTGTTTACTCCAGCTTTATAACACCTTTGTTTTTGGGCATTACTGCGGGGAGCGTTATTTCACGACAGGTAGATCCTGCTGCCGACAGCTTTTTAACCGCCTTTGTATTTAGCTGGCTCAACTGGTTTTCGGTAGCGGTAGGTTTCTTTACTGTGGCTCTGTGTGGTTTCCTGGCGGCGATATACCTTATCGGCGAAGCCAAAGAACAGTTTGATGTTAAACGCTTCACCAAAAAAGCAGTGATCATGAATGCGGCAGCAGTGGGTTTTGGCGGCCTGGTTTTTTTAGCCGCCGAGGTTGAAAACGTACATCTTGCCCATTGGATATTTGGCAACCCGGTTAGTTTAACAGCGGTAATAGCTGCATCACTGTCATTAGTATTGCTTTGGTATTTATTAAGCAAGGGCAAAACCAAAGTCATCAGGATTTTGGCCGGATTTCAGGTTACCATGATATTAGTATCTGTAGGTTACCGGCACTTCCCAAATGTAATGATGGTAAAGGGGGGCAATAACCTGTCACTACTTACCAACCACGCTCCTGCGACTACAATTAATGACCTGGGCTGGGCTCTTTTAGTGGGTAGCTTGTTTATATTACCAGCATTAGGTTATTTATATTATAGTTTTCAAAAGAAGAAAGAAGCATAAAAAGCATCATATCATGAGCGTTATACTACAACAGCAATATAAACTCATCCAAAGTTCGAGAGCAGTAGTGCTCAATTTTATTGAAAAAGAAGTTGGTGAAGCGCTCAACGTACCTGTTGACGCTTTTGAAAAAAGCACAATGCGTTATTTATTGGTACATGTTTCTAATTGCTACTTACAATGGATGTACAATTTTGCCATGGGTAATAAACTTGAACTTTTTAATGACGAAGAATTCCGTACCGTAGCTGGTATACGTTCGCTATATGCAGATACCGATGACCTGGTTAAAAACTTCCTCGAAAGATTTGCCAGCAACCTTGATGAGCCTATTACCAATACCCTTTCACGCAATCGTACAATCACCGCTACCCCGCTTGAATTATTTACCCACGTAACAACTCATGAGTTTCATCACAAAGGCCAGGTGATGACCATGTGCCGGCTATTGGGTTATCCGCCACCGGATACAGATATTATCCGCACTTAAATTATAGCCTCAATATCCGTGGTGCCATTGCTTAGGGTTAGCATCGGTACAAAAACTGTTTTATGCATATCAATCTATGTTTTCAATTTAAATTATCTTATAAGTTATAAACTATTACCTCAAAATACAATCATTATTCCTGTAGTTAGTCATTGATAAATAATATCTTTGCCGGAATAACAAACACCCTAAATCGTCAGTTGAAACTAAAAAGACTTTTATTCTTTTATAATTTGTCCTATTATTGTGCTAAAATGCGCCAAGCAAATAGTATCATCCGCTCTTTGTGTTGTGATTTCTCCCATATGAAATATTTTAAATTTATACTGCTTTCTGCAATAATTATAACCTTTTGTTTGAGTACTAAACCTGTTTCAGCTCAAAATTTACCTCAAAATCTATCAAGTGTAAATGTCAATAATCTGTCAGACGCACAAATTCAGCAAATGGTACAACAGGCACATGCTGCCGGCCTGAGCGATAGTCAAATTGTGCAGCAGGCCGAAGACAAAGGCATGTCTGCCGATCAGGGGCAGCTCCTGCAAAAACGTATAGAGGCTTCGAGAAGCTCTGGAACAAGTGCACAAACAGATAGTGATGCAACTCAATCTCAGTCGCGTGCGCTAAACTACAAAAGCACCGGATTTAATCAGCAAAAGCAATATTCAAACCAGGCAGATACTACACCAAAGATATTTGGAGCAGACTTGTTTAGAAATAACAACTTAACTTTTGAACCCAACTTAAATCTGGCAACACCGGTAAACTATATAGTTGGCCCAAATGATCAGCTAAATATAAATGTTTATGGCAATTCAATAGTTAACTGGAAACTGGATGTATCGCCCGAAGGGAATATCAACATCCCCGGCATCGGCATAGTAAATGTTGCAGGCAAAACTATTGAACAAGCTACCGCACTTATAAAAGGCAAACTTGCTGCTAATAACTATGCCGTAGGGCACGGCACCAATGTGCAGGTGAGCCTGGGTAACATCAGGAGCATTAAAGTGATTTTAGTTGGTGAAGTGCAGAAACCAGGTTCTTATACATTGCCATCATTGGCAACAGTATTTAATGCATTATATGCTGCAGGCGGGCCCAATAAGAATGGCTCATTCCGCCAGATTGAGCTTATCAGAAATAACCGCATCATCAGGCGGTTAGACGTTTATGACTTTTTAGTTAAAGGTGAGCAAAAAGACAATATTGGTTTACAGGATCAGGATATTATCCGTATCCCTACTTACCGCGTCCGTGTTCAAATGACAGGTGAAGTAAAGACTCCTGCCCTGTTTGAGGTTCTTCCCGGCGAAACGGTACAGGATGTAATAGGATTTGCCGGTGGCTTTACAGACCAGGCTTATACCGCATTAATTAAAGTTTCGCAGATCAGTGATCAGCAACGCAGAATAACAGACATTCCGGAAGCCGACTATAAAAATTACGTTCCGTTGCGTGGTGATATTTATACCGTTGACCACATATTAAACCGTTTTGAAAACCGTGTTACCATAAACGGTGCAGTTTTCAGGCCCGGACAATATGAATTACAAAAAGGCTTAACATTAATGCAATTGATACAAAAAGCCGCCGGGATAAAGGAAGACGCTTTTACGGGCCTGGGTACAATTACAAGGTTAAACCCTGATAACACTACGGCTATCCTGTCTTTTAATTTAAAGGATCTGATTAACAAAACTGCTGCGGATATCCCCTTGCAACGTGAGGATGTAATAAACATATCATCCATTTTTGATCTGCGCGATAAATATACTGTTACTATAAAAGGTGCGATACGCAAAGGCGGAACTTTTGCTTACGCGGATAGTATTAGTGTGGAAGACCTTATTATTAAAGCCGGTGGTTTTGCCGAAGGTGGGAGCCCTAAACGCATTGAAGTAGCACGCCGTGTAAATGATAGCGATCCTAACTCAAAAAGCAGTTCGGTAGCACAGGTATTTCAGGTTAATGTTAATGCGGAACTGGATAAGGAACTGGTAAACTTCAGGCTAAAACCATATGATATTGTATCAGTTTATAGCCTGCCTGGCTATGAAATGCAGAGAACAGTTAAGATCGATGGTGAAGTATTGTATCCGGGTTATTACGTTATAAAAAATAAAAACGAAAAGATATCGGATATAATAGCCCGTGCCGGTGGTTTATCAGCATCCGCGGATGTGGAGGGTGGTACACTCAAACGTAGTAATACCGCTATACTCGGCGTTGATAAATACAAAACAGATACCGCGGAGTTAGCCCGTGAAAGAACAGCACGTTTAGCGCGCTTACAGAAGACTTATAAGGACTCAACAAAAATTGCAGAGGATACTATACTTAGAAATAACTTTGTAGGCATAGACCTGAAAAAGATTTTAGAAAAGCCAGGCAGCAATATTGACCTGCTGGTTGAGGATGGAGATGAGATAAGAATACCTAAACAACAGCAAATAGTACGCGTTAATGGCGAAGTCCTGTATCCCAGCGCCGTTGTGTACACCGATGGAAAGAGCTTTAAAGATTATGTATTAAATGCCGGTGGCTTTTCACCTGAAGCATTAAAAAGAGGCGCATATATTGTTTATGCTAACGGGACAGTAAAAGGCACATCAAAATTCCTGTTCTTCAACACCCACCCTAAAGTAAAACCGGGAAGTGAGATATATGTACCTAAAAAACCGGAACCCAAGGGTGATACTACAGGGAAAATAATAGGATATACAACTGCGCTGGCATCATTAGGTGCTATAATTCTGGGAATATTAAGTTTGCATAAGTAATACCACTTCAATCAGTTGAATAGCATGAATCAAATAGATCAGAAAAATGTAGCTGGTAATACTGAAGAATTATCTTTAGCTGATGTGATTTACAAAATTAGATCTGGTGTCAGATATCTTAAAAGCAAATGGCTTACCATATTAATTATTTCACTTATAGGTGGCGCATTGGGGCTGCTGTACTCTATATTAAAAAAACCAACTTATACTGCTGTTAGTACCTTTGTTTTGGAAGACTCTAAAAGTGGCGGGCTTGGGCAATATGCAGGATTAGCCTCACTTGCAGGTATAAATTTAGGAGGTAACGGTGGTGGTGTTTTTGAAGGTGATAATATACTGGAGCTCTATAAATCACGTACAATGATTGAAAAGGCATTGCTGAGCACCTGCAATTTCAATGGGAAAGATCAATTATTAATAAACCGATACATTGACTCATATAAATTGAGAGACAAGTGGAAGGATGACGCTAAACTATTAAACATAAACTTTAATGGCGATCCGGCTAAGTTTAATCGCAAACAAGACAGCTTGATTACTGATATAGTAGATTTTTTAAATAAGAAATCATTAGATGTAAATAAACCTGACAAGAAACTTAGCATTATTGATGTATCTGTTGTAAGTAAGGACGAATTATTTTCAAAATATTTCAATGAAAAATTAGTACAAAATGTGAATGACTTTTATGTGCAAACAAAAACAAAAAAGGAATTACAAAATGTACAGATATTGCAACGCCAGGCCGATAGCGTAAAGCAAAATCTTAATTCTTCGATATACGATGTAGCCTCTGCAAATGATTCGGCTCCGAATGCCAACCCATTAGTTACTACACTAAGGGTAACATCTCAGAAAAAGCAGGTGGATGTACAGGCTAATGCGGCCATATATAGTGAAATGGTGAAAAACCTGGAATTAGCAAAAATTTCTTTAAGACAGGAAACACCATTAATACAAGTTATTGATGCCCCGGTTTTACCATTAATTAAAGAAAAAACAGGCAAAGCCAAAGGTATTTTAATTGGCGCCCTGCTTGGAGCTATCCTTACCATAATAGCATTAGCTTCAAGAAAGATGTTAAAACAAATAGTTTAAGACACTATGAAACTTTACACACTTAAAGTACCTGATATTTGCTTTGAAACAGCCGATACAGTTACCTTATAGCATTCATAAATCATATTTTTACAATATGCACCTAACATGATTGAAAACACTCCTATTCTTTCAATTTGTATTCCAACTTATAACAGAGCAAAGTTTCTTTATTCTTGTCTGGCTTCTATATTTACTCAAATAGATGGCAATCTTAATGTTGAAATAATTGTTTCAAATAATAATTCGACAGACAATACCAATGAAGTAATTCAGGAATTTACTAAAAACTCAAATTTTAGATATTATACTCAGCAAGAGAACCTGGGAGCTATAAAAAACATATTAAAACTAGTTAATGAATATGCTAAAGGCGACTTCTGCTGGATTATTGGAGATGACGATTTCTTATTACAAGGCTCATTAAAAGCGATACTAGAATTAATAGCATCACAAAAAGATAAGGTTGATTACTTTTATGCTTCAGTTAATGTGTTTGATATAAGCCTTTATAACAACTATAATGGCAGATTTGATACAACACAATACAATAACTCTGTCGACATCAATAATTTTAAATATTTTAATGTCGGAAAATTTGAAGAATTAATTAGCCCGGACTATTCTGTTATATTTTTAGGAGAATTAATGGCATCCATTTTTAGAAGAACTATTTGGATGCAATATAATGGTGAATTTAAAGGTGAATATTTAGAAACATTAGAAACTACATATCCGCATACTGTAATATTTGCAAATACCTTTTTTGGTAAAAATGCCATATATATTGAATCTCCTTTGATTTTGGCATTAGACGGAGCGAGAGAATGGTGGGACAAAGTAAGCTATATTTATATTGTACATATAAAAAGCTTGCTCGATTTATATAAAGAAAAAGGTCTTTCCAAAGCAATACTTTCAAAATGTTACAGGCTTTATTTTGAATTAACTTTTAGATTCTTTTTGGTTTTATTACTCAATCCCAAACATAAATACCGTAATAAAGTAAGTCTTTCAAAATACTTTACTTTTATACTAACTAATAAAATTTCCTTTATTACATATATATATAACGCATTATTAAAAAGGCTTAAAAAAAATTAATAATTACCATTTTTTAATGTAGAAATATGAACATAAGACATACTTTGGGTAAAATACTTTACTCTATCATAAACATTATAACATTAAAAAAAAACAACGTTAAGCACAATAACTTTACTATTAACGGGATTATAAAGATATTAAACTTTGGTACGCTCACACTTGGGGATAATTTTCAAGCTAATTCAGGTAAAAACAAAAACCCGATAGGCGGAGATACTATTGCACGATTAATTGTCTTTAAAAAAAATGCTGTTTTAACTATTGGAGAAAATTTTCGAATGTCAAACTCCACCATTGTTTGTTGGGAAAAAATAGAAATTGGTAATAATGTAATGATAGGTGGTAGCTGTAAAATCTGGGATACAGACTTCCATTCTCTGATTCCTGATATAAGAATGGCTAATGAGGAGGATAATGATTATAAAACGGCACCGATAATTATTAAAGACAATGTTTTTATAGGCGCCGGGGTTATAATTTTAAAAGGTGTTACAATAGGTGAAAATTCAATTATTGGGGCTGGTTCAGTAGTTACAGGCAATGTAGCTGAGAATGAAATATGGGCAGGCAATCCGGCTAGGTTTATAAAATCAATTTAATGAAACTTGAGTTAAAAAATATAGCTAATCCATACAGCATATTTGCACTTTCCTGGTCAATTTGCCTAATATTATATTCTTTTGGCTGGGCTGGAATTTTCCCCAGTCTTTCATTTCCATTAGCTTCTTTTTTAATAATATTAATTGTTGTATTTGCATTAACATCAATTTTCTATAAAAAAATCAAACCTTCAGTTGTACAAACTCCGGTTATATTAAATTATAAGCTTCTCCTTATCATTAACAGTTTAATATGGCTTGTCACTTTTTTGTATGCAGGAGTACCCATTATAAGTGGTATAAGAGATATGGATTTTGGCATCCCTTTTTTTAAGAATTTCGCCACCAGTTTTAATAATTTTTTGAGTATCTACTGCTTTTATCTGTATTTAACAACCCGCAAAAAACGATTTATATTTTTCAGCGTTTATTGTTTATTATTTTATATACTGGTCATTTCAAGGGGCAATATAATGATGTGCTTATGCACCATGTTTTTTGTATGGATGAATGTAAAAGCACCTGTTCTATCTTTAAAAAAATTCACAATTATTTTAAGTAGCTTACTGCTCATAATTTATTTATTTGGAGTAGCCGGCAATCTGCGGTCAATAAAAGACCTTGCTTCCCATAATCCTAACTTTGATCAAACCTACAATAGTGATATCATATTGCAGATTGGAGACGCATCAGACTCATTCAGAAACAGTTTTGTGCCCGGAGAATTTTTTTGGTCATACGCCTATATCACATCTCCATTAAGTAATTTGCAATATAATATTAATACTATATCACCGGCATTTACACCCCAGGGAGTATCGAGGCTGGTACTTAACGAACTTTTTTTTGACGCCATATCAAAAAAGATAAGCGAACCGTTAAACTTACAACCTATACCTCCGAATATGATAGTTGAAACGCTTGCTGTTAGCTCAACACTTGCCGGCAGCTATATGGATGCCGGATGGTTAGGCATGATGCTTTTTATGGCTGTATTTTGGATATTTCCGATTGGTTACACCTTCCTTATTCAAAAAACCCCATTGGGTATTTTGGGTATATCAACCATGTGTACTATTTATTTTTTCTCGATATTTGACAATATGTTTGTTTTGACAGGATTGACATTCCAAATCTTCTACCCAATTATATTTGATTTAATTAATAAAATTAAATATAAACACGTTATATAATTTAACGAATGCAACAACCACTTATAAGTATTATAATAGCGACGTTTAACGCTGAAAAATCTATAGAACAAACTATTCTAAGTGTTATTAACCAATCTTATACTTTAATTGAATTTATTATAATTGATGGCGGATCAACGGATAAAACTGTTGATATCATAAAAAAATATGATGAAAAAATTAGCTATTGGGTTTCAGAACCCGATGCCGGAGTATATGATGCAATGAATAAGGGGGCAAAAGTTTCAAATGGGAAATGGATATATTTTCTAGGAGCCGGCGATATAATGTGTAATGTGCTTCACAAATTAGTTTCAAATTTTACAGATACTGATATCATATATTATGGTGATGTCTATAAATTAGATGAGTTAAAAATTTATGATGGTCATTTTACTCCATATAAATTAGCTGTGAAAAATATTTGCCATCAAGCTATATTTTATCCTGCATCCGTTTTTAAAAAATATAATTACGATTTAAAGTACCGAATGCTAGCCGATCATGCTCTTAATATGCGTTGCTCGGGCGATAACAACCTGGGATTTAAATACCTGCCTGTTATTGTTTGCCTGTATGAAGGCGACGGCTTATCAGCATTGAATTTAGATTATACATTCTTTAATGACAAACTCAGCATTATAAAGTCTAACTTTTCAATGCTTGTTTATTATTATGCAAGTTTTCGGACAATGATTGCAAAAATCCTCAAAAAAAATCAATTTAATAAAGGCGCACGATGAAGAAAAAGATTTGCATCCTGATTAGGGTGTATAATAGGGTTGAAGATTTAGATTATTGTGTCAATATCATCAGAGATACCTGGAAATTAAATGATTATTACATCATAGTAGTATCGAACGGCCAAAAGGATGGTTATATTGTTAGCGAGGATTGCAAAAGCAAAATTGACAAACTAGTTGATCTTACTAACAATGTAGGGCATTTTCAGGGCAACTCCCAATTACTGTTAGAAGGCCTGGCATACATCCCGGATGACTGTGAGTATACAATAATCCTGGAAGCAGACACCTGGATCTATAAGGATGATATAACAAATAAATATATTAAAAAGCTTGATGAAGAAAATGCTGTTTGGGCAAGTGCCCAGTTTTTTAGATACATTCTAAATTTAGCCACAGACTTTGCCATAGTTAAAACCTCGTTTATTAAAACACATCCGGAGATATTCACTTTCTCCGGTACGCCTGAATATTATGTGGCCAACTATTTAAAATCTAAAAATCTTAAATTCGTTTATATTACAGAAAATATGCCCGTTAGTTTACCCCGGTATATTAAAAGGTATCCTTACGCCCCTACTGGAAGATTTTTCACCTTTGTAAAAGGCAAAATGGTCACCCATCATATTGAATTGCTAAAAGATGGCATGGATGAAAAAAAGTTTTACTTTAATCTGGCTGCTGACACTGATTATTTTAAACTTTCAAAACCAAAGCTGTACAAATGGGTCCAATTTAAAATTCGTATTTTTATTGCCCTGTCATACCTAATACCATATAAGAGCTGGCTTATAAAAGAAAAAAGTTATTCATTCAATGATAGCCATGTCAAAATTTAACAATGATAAACTTAATAAGCTAAAAGCTATTGATAGCATATGGCGTTTTTTTTATCTACGGCCCATTAATAATGAGCCTAAAGAACCCATTGACAAAAATTCGGTTCAGGAAATAGTAATAATGGCTATGATGATGCTTGGGGATACAATAATGCTTATCCCCTCGTTAAAGTCACTAAAAAAACAATTCCCAAAGGCCAGTATAACGTTAATATGCGGAACAGCCACAAAAGCTATATTAGATGATCGAAACCTGGCAGATAAATATGTGATTGTTAAAAGCCCATGGATGTTTCATGATTATTCAATTAAAAACTTATTGCAATTAATTAATAGTGTTCGTATAGCTAATCTTAACAAATATGATTTGGCAATAGATTTCAGAGGTGATTGGCGAAATATTTTTTTAATGAATTTTATTAAAGCAAAACGTAAAATCAGCTTTAATTATTCAGGCGGTGAATATATGCTTACTGATGTTATAGCACCAAATGAAAATAAAATACATTATATAGATGAATGGCTCTACTTAACAGAACAATTAGGTTGCGTTGTAAATGAAGAAGACAGATACCCGCATTTAAACCTAAATGAACACGATAAAAAATATCTTGCAGATTTTAAAACGCAACATGCGCTTTATGACAAGTTGGTAATAGGAATACATCCTGGAGCCAGCGTAGCTGATCGTAAATGGCAGGAATCAAAATATGCAGATTTAATAATACGGCTTGCACAAACCTATAAAAACTGTATGTTTGTACTTTTTCAGGGGCCTGGGGAAGATGAGACTATTCATAAAATATTGGATATTATAGTTCCAATGAATATAAAAAATGTAATAGTAAACGTAGGGTTGCAAAAATATTTAGTTTTATTAAATAGTTGTGAACTATTAATTTGCAATGATAGTGGCGCAGGACACATTGCGGCTGCATTTAATATACCTTCTGTAGTCATTTTCGGAAAATCTGATCCTGCTACTATCAAGCCGCTTAATAAAAATTTCATCAAATTAATTTCACACAGGGATAAAATTAAGCCGGAACAAAATAAAAGTAATGGTGATTATTTAGCTTTAGTCACTACCGATGAAGTATATACGGCTACTATTGGTATTATTAATGATATAAAAAGCGATAGTAACAACTATATGGTAACGCACAAAACCTCTACTGATGTCTGAAAAATCAAGATATATCAGGTACTTATATCCTTATATAAAAACACTGATATTGTATAAACCCTTCTTTAGAAAATCAGGTAAACATATTGTTATCATTAATCCTATTCGGCTTACGCCAAAGTTTATCACGCTAGGTAATAAAATACTCATTCATAATAATGCACGTATTGAGGGTGTAAGTTCTTACGAAGGCATAAAATACCAGCCCTTTATTACAATAGGTGATAATGTTACCATCCAGCAAAACATACATCTTACCTGTGCCGGGAATATAAGTATTGGAAACAATACTGCAATTGCTTCAAATGTCACTATTAGTGACATTACACATGGCTACGAAGATATTAATGTTCCGCCCGAGAAGCAATTGTTAAAAATAGATCCTGTGGTAATTGGAGAAAATTGTAAACTATTTAACAATGTTGTTATACTACCCGGTACTAAACTTGGCAGGCATAATATTGTTGGTGCTAATTCAGTGGTCAGAGGTGTTTTTCCCGACTACAGTGTAATTGCCGGCGCACCTGCAAAAATCAAAAAACGTTATAACACAGCAACACAAGGCTGGGAAAAAACAGACGATAAAGGAAATTTTATTAAATGAATATACTAATTACTGGCGGATCCGGCTTTATAGGCTCTAATCTATCACTTAAATTAATTGAAAAAGGGCACATAATAACTGTTTTAGATAATCTTTCTAAACAAATACATGGCGATACCCCACTCATAACTTCTCCGTTGTATTTATCTATTAAAGATAAAGTAAATTTTATTGAAGGTACAGTTACCTCCGCAACCGACTTAAAGACGGCAATTAAAGATCAGGACGTGATAGTTCACTTGGCTGCCGAAACGGGCACTGGCCAATCAATGTATCAAATCGAGCATTACTCAAATGTAAACATTGGTGGCACTGCACTTTTATTGGACATACTCACAAATACAAAACATAAGGTACGTAAGGTCATCATTGCTTCATCACGTTCAATATATGGTGAAGGAAAATATTTGAGTGAAGAATTAGGTTTTGTTTATCCCAAACACCGCACAGACGCCTACATGGAAAAAGGCGACTTTGAAGTAAAATACCCTGGTTGTGTAAAACCATTAAAATTAGTAGCTACTGATGAAGAATCTAAAATCCATCCATCATCGGTATATGGTATTACAAAGCAAAATCAGGAACAAATGATAATGACAGTATGCCCAACTATAAACATTGCACCGGTAGCATTTCGTTATCAAAATGTTTATGGGCCGGGCCAATCTCTTTCAAACCCGTACACAGGTATTTTGTCTATATTCTCAACATTAATAAAAAACGGAAAAGAGATTAATATTTTTGAAGACGGAAAGGAAAGCCGTGATTTTGTTTTTATTGACGATGTTGTTAATGCTACAATACTTGGGATTGAAAAAGACGAGGCAAATAACGAAATCTTTAACGTAGGCACAGGCGTACCCACAGATGTTAATACTGTATTACAAGAGTTACTGGAAAACTATCAAATGGAAGTTCCTGTAAAAATATCAGGGAATTACAGACTAGGCGATATCAGGCACAATTTTGCAGATTTAAATAAGATAAAACAAAAATTGGGTTTTACACCTAAAGTAAGTTTTAAAGAGGGTATTAAAAAGTTTGCAGCCTGGGTAAACACACAAACTATTCAGGCCGATAAATACAATCAATCCATTGATGAAATGAAACAAAAAGGATTATTTAAATAATGGCATCAAGTAAAAAATTAGTCCTGTTTAT
>Ga0206921_10225_pt1 | contig 15253 bp, 11 predicted proteins | sample Alteio_BWOrgHeat_66_FD_152930 | JGI IMG/M metagenome (GOLD analysis project Ga0206921, IMG submission 152930) | Enriched cells from forest soil in Barre Woods Harvard Forest LTER site, Petersham, Massachusetts, United States -... | ecosystem: Environmental > Terrestrial > Soil > Temperate forest >...
AAAATCTTTTTAGTTCCACCTTCAACGTTTACGGAACATTTAAAAATGTAAACGGCTTGCAGGTGGGTAATAATGTTCGTTTTGCAGGCATCAACGTAGGTGTGGTGCAGTCGATAAATATTGTAACAGATAGTTCGGCCAGGGTCGATCTTACATTAAACAATACGGTGCGAAAATTTATCAAAAAGGATTCGAAAATAAGCATCGGCAGCGATGGACTAATGGGCGATAAATTAATAGTGATAGCGCCGGGCGGTGTGACCAGCACGGAGGAAGTGAATAATGGCGATCAGCTGGCCGCCGTGAACCCGGTTGACCTTGATAAGATCATTGCCAAAATGACCAAAGTTATTGATAACGCCGAGTCGCTAACAGGTGGGTTATCGCAAATTGTGGCAAAGGTTAATAACGGCCAGGGAAGCATAGGGCGACTACTGAACAGCGATAAGCTTTCTAAAGATTTGGAGGGAACGGTTAACCAGGCAAAAACTACCATGGCAAATGTGCACACAACCACCACAACGTTGAACACCACCCTTAAAGCCGCGCAAAGCAACTTTTTGCTGAAGGGCTTTTTTAACAAGAAGAAGAGAAAAGCGAAGCAGGATTCGATAAAGAAGGCAGAGGCTGCTGCAGCCGGAGCGACACCCAACCAAAAATAATAAATTGGCGAGTTAATGCAATCATCGCATCATCTGATGATTGTTGTCGATTCTTATAAATTGAACGGAACAGATTTTTACTCAATAAAAATCTGTTCCGTTTTGCTCATTATGTTTTGAATCACTTCATCAAACTCATTAGCCGAATGCTCAAGATATTCTAACATTTCAGCAGTAGGTTTTCCATCTGTGCAGCCTTTAATAAGGTTGACCAGCCCAATAATTCGTGCTAGCGGAGCCCTTACAACGTGGGATTGAATGTAAGCGATGTCGTGCAGTTTATTGTTTTGATCTTCTATGGCTTTTATGTAATTCATTTCTTCTGTCATGTCCCTCGCTATTCCCAATATGGCAATTTTCCCTTTGAACGGAATAGAATTGAAACGCACTTCAACATAAAAAACTTCACCGTTTTTGCGCTTATGCTGAAAGATTTTTGCCCGCGAAGGTTCCTGGAGATGATGATCATGTTTAGCGGCGAAGGCATCAACAATTTGTCCTTCGGTTTTAATATCATCGACGGACATTGTTGAAAAATCGCTATTTGAATAACCGTAAGTCTTAACCGCGGCCTCGTTGACCTGCAAAAACCTAAACGTTTCACTATCCAAAACCCACATCGGCGATGGGCTTAAAAAAAACAAGCTTTTGTAGTGTCCCTCCGATTCTTTTAACAGCAGGTTGTTTCGTAACCGCTCTTTACTTTCAACCAGGAGTTGGTTTTTTAACCGGAACTCTTTCAGCACAGTGTCTTCCAAACCTTTAATAAGGTAGCAAATCAGCACAACGCAAACCAGGCTTAAAAAAATCAGATTGGAAGATACCGCTATCCATATTCCCAGGTCAAATTGCCTTACTAATGGCGAATTAAAAAGTTTAAAATATATTAATATGCCGCAGCCCACACATATAAGTAAATTTGCCGCAACCGAATAATAAGCATATTTTTTGGGAAAGGTTAGGGTAATAAACACGCTAAGCGTTAAGAGATAAATAAAGGCAGGGCCCAAAACTCCTAAAAAAACCATTAAAACGGCCGCAAGACAGTACAAAATAGCAACAACAAAAACTTTTCGGACGAATAAATTTATTGGGGGGCTGAGTGCGATAGTGAAAATTGAAAAGGCAGAGGCAAGGTCGACGACAGAAATTACCGGGTAGCCTTTGATAATTCCCATGGTAACCCCGGGAATGAGCGCAATTAAGCAAACGGGTAATAGCCAGGTTATAAAAAGAGTGAAGAGCTTATCGCGCCAATAAATAATATTCTCACTCCCTACCTCTGTGTTGCCTTTGGTGGCATTTTCAACAAATGCCGAATACTTTTGCCACAATTTGCTTAGAGGTCCGACAAGGAGTTTTTCGTTCATTTTTTTTCAGCCGTTAAAACATATAAGAGGGCTTAATTAACCTTTGAAGCCACGAAAACGAACGGGGGACTCAATTTTACACAGTACCCTTGTTAATAATAGATACTCGTTGAACGGAAACGAGTGTTATATGGTTTCGGTTTCATAAAAAATTTCCTTAACAAGATAGAATAACATGCACGTATTCAGAGCCGCAACACAACAGTCATTTATAAGGCGTGCCACTCATGTCCCTCATTCAAAACATGTTCGTTTTGCTTTTTCAGCTTTTCCTTGTGCAGGTACCGCCAATGTGTCCCGGCTAATGCAATAGCCACAACGCCCTGACCCAATACGGTGTTGGTAGCGCCCACATGTTCCGATACCCAACCGATGAGCAATCCGCCGAGCGGCTGCATACCAAAAAAAGCCATTGCGTACCAGCTGATCACCCTGCCGCGCATACTTGGGTGGGCTGTTGTTTGCAGCAACGTATTGGTTACGGTTATTTGCGACATCATACCAAAGCCCGCCACCACCGCGAAAAACAAAGCTAACGCGTAAATATGCTCGTGCGAAAAAAGAATCAACCCGACGCCAAAAACAATCGTGTTGATAAACAGCACACGGCGCAGATCTGTGCCGGCTTTTAGTGAAGCCAGGAAAATAGCGCCCGAAAACGCACCCAGGCCGATAAAACTGTCGATGACCCCGAAGGTACGGGAATCACCTTTAAAAAAGTCGCGGGCATAGTAGGGTATAAGGGTGCTGTTGAAAGGGAGTACGAACAGGCTCATTAAACCAAGTATGATAATCAGCGAGCGGATAGATGGCGTACGCTTAATATATTCCCATCCTTCAACCAACTCGCCCCAAACGTCTTTTTTATGTTCTTTTTTGATGTATGGCTGAAGCTTCATCAACAACAGGGATATGATAACGGCAACAAAGCTGAGTGCGTTCAGTAAAAAACATGGCCCATCACCTATACTATATAAAACCAAACCAGCAAGCCCCGGGCCAACAATACGGGCCAGGTTTACCATAGAAGAGTTTAAAGCCAACGCATTGGGGAGTGAATCTTTATCATCCACCATATCATACACCAGGGACTGACGCGCGGGAACATCAAAAGCATTAATAGTGCCGAGGACTGCACTGAGTACCAGGATCTCCCAAATGGAATAATTTTTCAGCAGGATGAGGGTAGCCAGGAGCACCGCCTGGACAAGCGAAGCTATCTGGGTAGTTAGCAGTACCTTAAACTTGTTGTACCTGTCGGAAACAACCCCGCCGACAGAAGACAGGGCGAACGAAGGAAAAAGACTGCAAAAAGCCGCCACGCCAAGCATAAATTTTGAATGCGTAGCCGAATAGATTACCCAGCTTACGGCTGTTTTTTGCATCCACGTACCGATGAGCGAAACGCCCTGGCCCATAAAATACAAGCGGTAATTTCTGCTGCTAAATGCCCTGAATGTTCGGATGCTTTTTATACTTTCTTTCGTCATTTACGTCAATTTCATTGTTTTTCTAATGCGCGTTTCCTTATTTCATTTAAACTCAGCCAGTTTCATTAGCGGGATTATAACCTGTTTAAGCAGTTCTTTTTCTTCGGCTGTGCACGTGGAGTTGATGGCCTTTAAAAGCCATTCGTCCCGTTCGTGTCTGAATTGGAGAAAAATTGCCTCTCCTTCGTCAGATAAGGAAATATTTACCTTGCGCTTGTCTGTTTCTGATTGTATGCGGATAATATATCCCCGATCGAACAAATTATTTAGAACCTGTGACATGCTTTGGTTGGTGATCATTTCGTTTGCAGCCAGTTCGCTGGGCAACATTACCTCGTTCTGGTGTAACGACGACATCACCGACCGTTCGGTTTGCGAGAACTTTTGGCCGGTGGGCGATTCTTTCCTTAATTTTTTGATCAGCTTGTTGAGTGCCGACCGCAATTCCGATGCAAATTGAAGGTCTTGTTGTTGTTCCATTTAAATAGTAAGTGAAACTAATAAGTTTACCTTACAAATATCGAAAGCTTTTTTTAAACTTTTATCATATTGGGGTCAGGAATTGATTCGGTTAGTTGATTGGGGTGGATGATTTGTTTAAAAAAAAACCTGAAAAGAGATGGTATTATGCAACCCACAGATTATTAGACACATACAGCCAGTTAAATTTTAAAAATATGTAAACAATTGAAAATGAACGCAATACAGCCATGCACTTGAGTGTTGTGCGAAATGGACAGGCAAATGGACAAGTTTTTCAGCTTTCCACGTGGTCCGCGTGCAAAATGGAACGCAGGAACGCTTGCGGCGCTGCCCTTTCTTAGTGCCTTTGCGGTTAAAAAAAATTTTAGATGTCCCGGTTTCTATATTTTCACTCTCAATAAGCTAAAACTATTTTAATGCGTCTGCCCTGATCAAAATCAAGTAAAAAACAACAAAGCCCAATTATATTATTAAACTTGTATTTACGTTAGAAAAGACAGCATCGCGCCGAAATATGAATACTGCCGGTAACTATGAGCTTTTGATAGAGAAGATAAACTTGTTTATCCGTAAATACTATTTTAACCAGTTTTTACGGGGCCTGATCTTTTTGGGAGCGGGCTTGTTTTCGGCGTATGTGGTGATTACCGTCAGCGAGTATTTTGGCAATTTCAGCAGCCTGTTCCGCACCATCCTGTTTTACTTCTTTATTTTTTTGAATATCGGCTTTATCTGCTGGCTCATTTTGCCATCATTATTGGCCTGGCTTAAATTAGGTAAATCATTAACCCACGACCAGGCCGCAGAAATTATAGGCAAACATTTTAGCGACGTAAACGACAAACTGCTAAACACCCTGCAGCTTAAAAAACTTTCGGACGCCGAGCCGCAGCACCGCGCGCTGATTGAAGCAAGCATCGACCAAAAAATAGAAACCTTAAAACCGGTTAGTTTTCCCTCCGCCATTAATATTAAGGAGAACGCCAAATATTTAAAGTGGGTGATTTTCCCCGTAGCGGTTATTTGTATTATTGCTTTGGCGGCGCCCTCGGTATTAACAGAAAGTACTAAAAGACTCATCCGGCATAGCGAATATTTTGTACCGGTTGCGCCGTTCAATTTTATCGTTCAAAACAAAACATTGTCGGTTGTTCAGGGCGAGGATTTGAAACTCGACCTAAAACTGCAGGGCAACAGCCTGCCCGCCGATGTGTACGTGGAGACGGCCAACAATACTTTTAAGCTGGATAAGGAAAACATCAGCAAATTTCATTACCTGTTTACTAATCTGCAAAAAAACACATCGTTCAAACTAACCGCAAACGGCTTTACTTCGGCGCCGTATGAAATAAAGGTAAACCTGCGCCCCGCGTTGCTGCATTTTGATGTAGCGTTGAACTATCCGGCCTATCTGCATAAAAAAAATGAAACGCTGCCCAATGCCGGCGACCTGACTGTTCCGGCAGGTACCGAAGTACAATGGAACTTCCACACACAAAATGCCACCGCGCTGCAATTTAGCATGAACGGCGTTGCCGGAAAAGTTAACCCCCTCGGCGCCGATGTTTTTGAGCACCGCGAACGACTATTAAAAAACAGCACCTATAAAATAACGCCGCTTAACGCCATGGTGATGCACAGCGATTCGGCCAGTTACCGGGTAAATGTAATTGCTGATGAGCCGCCCACTATTACTGTTCAGGAAAAGCAGGACTCGGTTAGCCTGAAAGCGCTCTATTTTAGTGGCAATATCCAGGACGACCATGGGTTTTCATCACTTACCTTTAATTATAAGGTAGGCGATCCCCAGGACAAGGCAAACCTGAAAACCTACAGCAAACCGGTTAAAGCCGATCTGAGCCAAACCCAGGCAGGCTTCTTTTACTTTTGGAACTTGAAGGATATGGGCATAAAGCCCGGCGACCAGGTAACCTATTATTTTGAAGTTGCAGATAATGACGGAGTGAATGGCCCAAAAAAGGTGCGGTCGCCCGAGCATTCGCTTCACATACCGGATGCTGCGGAGTTAAATAATGAACTAAATGCCGGCACACAACAGGTAAAAGAAAAAATGGAATCGGCCATAAAGCTGGCCGGCCAGGTTGAAAAGGAATCGCAAAAGCTGAACCAGATGCTTTTGGATAAAACCAATCTTTCCTTCGATGAAAAAAAACAGATCCAGGACCTGATGCAAAAAAAGAAGGACCTTGACGATTTGGTGAAGGAAATACAGAACGAAAACAAAAAGAACCTGTTTAACCGCCAGGAAAGCCAAAAACAGGATCAAAACCTGACGGAAAAGCAACAGCAAATGGAGCAATTGCTGGATAAACTGATGGACCCGAAAACCGAAGAAATGCTGCAAAAGTTGCAGCAAATGCTGCAGCAGGAGCAAAAAGACGGGACAAGGGACCAGCTATCGAAAATGCAGATGGACAATAAGTCGCTGCGAAAAGAGCTTGACCGCATGCTGGAATTGTATAAAAAACTGGAATTCGAACAAAAACTGAATCAAAATGCCGATCAGCTGAAAAACCTATCGCAGGAGCAGCAGCAACTATCGGAGCAGGCCAAACAACCAGGCGCCAATCCGCAGGACCTGCAAAAGGAACAGCAAAACCTGAACAAGAACTTCCAGGACATCAAAAAATCATTGGACGACCTGCAGAAAACAAATGACCAGGCGGAACATAAACAGCAATTTGATAACCCGAAACAGCAAGAGCAAAACATTGACCAGCAAATGCAGAAAAGTTCGGAAGAGTTGAGCAAGAACGATCCGAAAAAAGCATCGCAATCGCAAAAACAGGCGGCCGATCAAATGAAGCAACTTTCGGAAAAAATGCAGCAAAAGGAGCAGGAGGGAGAAGAAAGCGAAAACAGTGTTGATGCTGAACAATTGCGCGGGCTGCTAAAAAATTTGATCAACAGCTCATTTGCGGAAGAAAAGGTGATGGAGACCTTGAAAAATACAAGTACTACCGACCCTAATTATATCAGCCTGGCGCAAACGCAGAAAGGAATAAAGGATAACCTTAAAACAGCGGAGGACAGTCTTTATGCGCTAAGCAGGCGCATCCCGCAAATACAATCGACCGTTAACCAGGAAATAGCAAGCATAAATGACCATATTGACCAGGCGCTGCAAAATTTGGGCGAACGGGTTACGCCGGAAGCATCGCGCAACCAGCAATATGCCATGACCTCCATGAATAACCTGGCCCTGATGCTGAGCGAAGCCTTAGATCAATTGCAAAACGCAATGAAAAACGGAAAGAGCGGAAAAGGCAAGGGAAAACAGAAATCTATTGGTGATTTGGCCCAGATGCAGCAGCAATTAAGCAAAAACATGCAGCAGGCCAGGGAGCAAATGCAGCAGCAAGGAAATAATGGAAAAAGTTCCGGCGGAAATAGTGAAAATATTAGCGAACAATTAGCTAAATTAGCGCGTCAGCAGCAGGAGATACGTGAGGCATTGCAACAGATAAACCGGGACGAAAATAAGGATGGAACAGGCGGTTTGGGGAATTTGGATAAAATTTCACAACAAATGGAACAAACGGAGCGCGATCTCGTAAACAGGAGAATATCGGAAGAAACCGTAAAACGCCAGCAGCAAATTCAGAGCCGGTTATTGGAGGCAGACAAGGCCGACCAACAGCGGGAACAGGACAAGCAACGCGAAAGCCATGCGGGTAAAGATATTCCTCCCGGTTATATAAAAGCATTGCAGGACTACCAGCAAGCGAATGAAAAACAAACGGAGCAGGTTAAAACTATACCGCCTGCTTTAAATTTTTATTATAAATTAAAAATAAAATCTTACTTTGATCTACTCAACGCTAAATGACATGGACCAATCAAATGTTCAAACAAGTGAAATGTATACCTTACAGCTACCTTCAAAACAGGAAAGCATAACACTGCTGGAAAATTTGATAGAAGAAATTGCCGATAAACATAACGTTAGCGAGGACGTCTTCGCTAATATGATGACTTGTTTGAGCGAGGCTGCAATTAACGCTATTGTACACGGTAACAAGCTGGACCCCGCTAAGAAGGTTATTATTAATGCCGAAATTGAAAACCGCCGTATTATCTGGGTGGTTACGGATGAGGGCGAAGGCTTTGACTATAACAACCTGGCCGATCCAACTGCGCCGGAAAACATCGAAAACTTAACCGGCAGGGGCGTATTCATTATGAAACACCTGGCCGACCAGTGCATATTTAACACAAAAGGCAACGAAGTTGAACTCCACTTTAAAATGTAATGCCCGCGATTCATTTTTTTGAAGAAGACATTACGTATAAATTAAAAAAGAAAACCCTCGTAAAGCAATGGATCACTGAAACCATTCTTGCCGAGGGTTTTCGATTGAAAGAACTCAATTATATTTTTTGTTCCGATGCCTACTTGCTGCAGATCAACCAGCAATATTTAAACCATGACACCTATACTGACATCATTACCTTTGACAATTCTGAAACTGAAAAAGTAATTACAGGCGACATTTTTATTTCGATAGAACGCATCCGCGAAAACGCCGCGAAGTATAATATTACCGAAGCCGACGAATTGCACCGGGTGATCATCCACGGGGCGCTGCATTTGCTCGGATATAAGGATAAAACTCCTGTTACAAAGCAAAAGATGACAGAAAAAGAAGATTTATATTTGAATAAGAGAAGTTTTATTGGCTAATTTTACCATAATTATAGTCCTGTGAAACCAATCTTTTAAAAATATGAAACTTCTCTTTTTATTTTTTGCAATGATGCTCATCACCCCGTTGTCGGTTTATGAGTTCAAACTAAAAAACATTGATGGCCAGGCTTTTTCGCTGGCACAGTACAAAGGAAAAAAAGTACTGGTTGTAAACACCGCATCAAAATGTGGTTTTACACCCCAGTATGCCGAACTACAAAAACTTGCTGAAACCTATAAGGATAAATTGGTTGTTGTGGGTTTTCCGGCAAACAATTTTGGTCAGCAAGAACCAGGCTCTGCATCAGAGATCAAAACCTTTTGTTCGGCCCGTTATGGCGTAACTTTTCCGCTGAGCGAAAAAGTAAGCGTTAAAGGCGATGACATTTGTCCTTTGTTTAAGTATCTGACCGAAGCGCCGAACCCCGATTTTACCGGCGAGATCAAATGGAACTTCGAAAAATTCCTGATCGACGAAAATGGTAAACTGATCCACCGTTTCCGCTCACAAACCACCCCGATGTCAACCGACATCACCAAGTATTTATAAGCAACAGGAAGAACGAATTTACAGCCGCCCGGAATCAATTTCCGGGCGGTTTTTTTGTTTAAACGATTAAGCTGCCACCACCAATAAAATGCGTTTGTATAGCTATTCCCCGCGATGGTATATACATTAAGCCCGTTGGTGTAATTTAGTGATAAGCATTCTATTTTTAACGTAGCTTTATAGTACAATTCCAGTAATCAACGGTTTATTTTAAATAAAAACGCCATTGCTATGTATTACCTTATCCTCGGTGTCGCCACAATAATTATCGTAGCGATAGCCATTTATTCAAACTTATTGCGCAACAAAGTATTTAACCCGGCCAATTTTCAAAACCTGGCAAAAAGCATGGGGATAACAAACCCCAAGCCATCGTTTAGTTTGGGCAAGTCGCAATTAGCGTTTTGGACCGTAATTATCGTTAGCTCATTTATCTTTGTTTATATCAGCGCCAACCCTCAAAAATTTATCTCGCCGGTACTGGATGCGGTAAACCTGACTTTGCTGGGGATTGCCGCCGGCACAACGATTTTAGCAAAGGCAATAGATAACAGTCAGCAAAACAATCAGGGTGCTACTATCCCCCAGCAGGATTACCCCTCACAAGGCTTTTTAATAGATATACTGTCCGATGAAAATGGCGTAAATATTCACCGCCTGCAAAATGTTATCTGGACGGCGATCGTTGGTGCAATTTATATCGCATTTGTTGCCACAAGCCTGTTATTGCCCACCGATAAGGTAATAACAACCCAATTATTGATCCTGATGGGAATAAGTAATGGGGCATACCTGGGGCTAAAGGCTTCAGAAAATAAGTCCTGACAACCGCATCCATGTCAAACATAAATCTTAGCCATAACCTTAAAATAATATGCAGATACAGCCATTTACCGTAGCCGATTACCTTTTAACCCGTTTGAAACAGCTTAATGTGACGGATGTATTTCAAATCCCGGGCGATTACGTGAAACATTTTACACAAGCACTTGAATATTTTGATGGCGTTAACGCAATTGGCGCGATTAACGAGTTGGATGCAGGGTATGCTGCCGATGCCTATGGCCGCACCCGGGGTCTCGGAGCGGTGTCTTTACAATATGGTGTCAGCACATTCAGTGCGCTCAATGCGATAGCCGGCGCTTATGTTGAACGGAGCCCTGTGGTTGTTATCAGTGCGTGTCCCGGCGCGGATGCCCGGCAGATCACTAAAATGTATGATGTGTTGTACCATCATTCGACAGGTAACATGGCTGCCGACCAAGAGGTATACCAACATGTAACCGTTGGCGCTATTACTTTAAGTACATCAGTACGTGCGCCCGAAAAGATAGATAATTTACTTATCCAGGCAATCAGCCATAAACGACCCGTTTACATTGCCTGTTACAAGGAGGTTTGGGGTGAGCCTTGTCCGAAACCTCCCAACACAGTCCTGCAGCCAATTGTTATTAAAAGCGATTCGCTGGCCCTTGAAAATGCAATTGCCCAAGCGTGGATTCAAATTACTGCAGCGAAAAAGCCGCTGATATTTGCCGGGGTTGAAGTGCTGCGGTACGGGTTATCTGATCTGTTACAGCAAATAATAAACGCAAGCGGGTTTTTGTACACCACCACCAGCGAAGGGAAAACGGTGCTGGATGAAAAGGGTGATAAATTCATCGGCACGTATTCGGACGCGGCATCTATTCATAAAGTGCACGAATTGGTAACCGATGCGGATTGCTTTCTTACACTCGGAACGATCATCACCGACGATTACCAGGTATTTATTGAAAGTAAATATGCCGATATGGTATTGGCTACAACTGAGCAGATCCGTTCCGGGTACTTTATTTATGAAAACGTTACGATGAAGGATTTTATGGAGGCCTTGCTTTATAAATTCAAAAACGACAAAAAATATCCTTTAAAGGTGGTTGCGCCAAAGCCGCCTGTATATCCCGAGCCCTGGCTTGCTAACTCCGATCCATATTGGAATGATCAGCCGGATACCATTACCTACAATCGGTTTTTTCAACACTCCATGAAGTTTTTGGATGACAATAACCTGCTTAAGGATATCGTGATTACGCTGGGTGTAAGTTCATCGCTGTATGTTGCAACCAATGCTTACGGATTATCTCAAGGTAGTTTTATTTCATCCGCAGCATGGCAGTGTATTGGATTTGAAACGGGAGCAGCCTCAGGCGCGCAGTTGGGCAGCGGCAAACGGGCCTGGACAATAGCCGGCGACGGTGGCTTTATGATGGTTTGCCAGTCGCTTTCAACGCTTGCCCGGAACAATTTGAACGCCGTAATATTTGTGATCAGTAACGGCGTATACGCCATTGAACAGGTATATGTGGACATGGATTCCTTTAAACCGGGCCCCCAATACAAATTCGATGCCTTTGATATCCTGCCCCAGTGGGATTATTTAGCGCTTGCCAAAGCATTTGGAGCCGATGGATACCGCGTAACAACCATTGACGAATTGAATGCGGCGCTGAGAACCTTAAAAAATACTACCGGCAAACCGAGCCTGGTAGAAGTAGTGATACCCCAAAAGGACCTCCCGGGTCAAATGTACCGGCTCGGAATAGAATAAGAAACCTTATAAACAAAATTCAATATGAAAAACAAAACGTACTCCATTTTTGGTGCAGGCGCCTCCGGGCTTTATACTGCATGGCGCCTTTTGAACGGCGAACCGGATAGTTGGCTGGGCGAATCAAAGTTATTAGCCGCCGGCGACACACTCGAATTATATGATTGGGGCCAATACGATTTCTCGAAAGAAAACCCGGGAACCCGCGCGGCCGGTGCAAGGGTATGCACCTGGCATTATAAAAACGATAAAACGCAATCGTACCTCGAACTAGGTGGCATGCGCTATTCAGCATGGAATGGCCACCCCGGCGCAATAAACCAGGGGCACAGGTTAGTTACAACAGTGATCAACCAACTCGACCTGGATAAATTTTCAGTGCCATTTAATGTCACCGGCAATACGCTGTTTTATTTGCGTACAAAAAACATGTATCTGAACGATATTTCGTCCAGTAACCCGGCGCCGTATAATGTAAATAATTATGGGGCAACTACCTCGCCGGATAATGGGTTTTCAGTAATTGAAAGTTTAGCTGTTGACCCGAACAAGCCGCCAAAAACACGCGAAGAATGGTGCGAGTTTTATCACAACGGGGCGATAAATGTGGAACTTTCCGAGTCGTCGGTTTATAAAAAAGGAGATAAGCTAAAAAATATAGGTTATTGGAACCTGCTGTTTGATCAGCTAGGATCCGAGGGATTTCAATACACTGCAGATGGCAACGGTTATACCTCAAACATTATCAACTGGAATGCGGCCGTGGCGATAGAATCCAATGATGAATTTACGCCCGGTAGCCAGTACAAAACCCTCACCAAGGGATATTCGAGCATATTTAATGCGCTGTTTGATGCGATTGTGCAGCTGGCAAAAGATAAGAAGGTTAATTTTGAATACCATCCGGATACCCGCCTGCACTCTATCCTTGATAAAAATAAGGAAGTACATTACAGCATCGCTACAAGGAAAAATCCCAGCAAAAAATCGGCTTCGAGGGTATGCGATGCCGCCTGGATGGCAATGGGCCCATATGCGCTTGACCTGGTGGCGCAGGCAACCCGTTACATTGAACACGACGGGCTGGATGTGCTCAATCATGAAAAGGTTCAAAACTATCTCAGCTCGGCCATTATGCAACCCTCCTACAAGATCGGGATGTTTTTCGACTCGCCCTGGTGGATCGATGCACCCTCCAACAAAAACAACCCGGTTTACCCGGCACCGATACTTGCCTGGGAAATAACAACATCGGTACTGGAAACGCTGGCTAAAAAAGGTTTCCCCTTAAGGTATATCGAAAAGATCAATAACGATAAGGCGATCATCGAAAACCCATATTCAGCGGCGAAAGATATTACTGATGCCGTTGAACAATGTATTAATGAACGCTTAACCCTTGAACAACAGAATGAATTGTTGGCCACCTCGCAGCGCAACTTCATTGGCCCAAGCGTAACCGATACCCCGATAAGGCAGGTTGTTTATTTTGGCAATAACGCATCCGACGCGGGCGGCACACCCATTTACGGGATCCTGGCCAGCTATGACGACGAGCAGTTTACCAGTTTTTGGGAAGAGCTGGAGTACGGGAATGATGATGCCGAAAAGGTGCCGTTTTCGGAAAACTACCAACCCCTTATCGGCCCGCGTAAAGCGACAGATGTAATGGTGAAAATGCTGCGCCAGCAACTGGCCGCACTGCATTTCGGGCCGCAGGCTGATTATAGCATCGTGCCCGAACCGTTGGAATGCCGTTATATGGATTGGTCGTTACCCCCCTTTAATGCGGGTTATCACGCCTACGCGGCACACTACGATGTTTGCGATGTGCAACAAAAGATCCGTAAGCCATCGCAATTGATCAAAGGGGCCGATGCCAATATTTTTATCGTTGGCGAAGCTTATTCAAATGACCAGGCATGGGTGGAAGGCGCTTTTTGCACTGCCGAATCGGTGTTGAACGACTTTTTCGGCGTAAAACCTATAATTGATAACAATCATTATCCGTTCATCTGTCCTTGTATTCCGAATGGTTGATAACCGGCGGATCGTGAATACCAACAAGCGGGTAAATGATTGATTTTTAGACAATATTGTTAACTGACCGGCCGTCACGAAGTAATTTGGGGCGGCCTTTTTCGTTAGCCAATATTATTTGCGGTTGTTTTAAAGGCTTTTGTATATTTACTATAAATGCGCCGATCACTCGCCTTTGCTGTAGCTTTTTTGTTGTGCCTTAAACTGGATGCGCAAATGATGCCCTTTAAAAACTACGGCATTAAGGATGGTTTAAGTGACAACAATGTGCAGGCCGTAATACGGGACGATAGGGGGCTGTTATGGGTTGGTACCGATTTTGGTATTTACTGGTTTGATGGAAAAAGATTTTATCAGCCACAAATAAAAACCAATGTCGGCCAGCTTTACGTGAGTGGTTTTTATAAAGACCGCAAAGGCGTCATCTGGACGCAAACCTTTTTTAACGGCATCTATAAATACCAGGATGGCCGTTTTTCCAACTACATGGTGTACCCTTTGCTGAAAAACGCGGCAAGAAACTCTGTTGACGCCATGTTGCAGGTGTCGGATAATAAATATGTGGTGATAAATCAAAACTGCGCTTATTTGTTCGATGGAAAAAAATTTTCTCTTTTCGACCCGGCAAACGACATCTTAAAAAACAAAAACCAACGCTGTTACCCAGCTGCCCGACGAGACAATTGTTTTTAGTACAGATTCAGGGGTGTTTTTGTATCATTTTAAAAAGAACAACCCGGTGCCGGACGACATCGCCTTCAAAGGCAAGCAGGTCAGCAAAGTAATCATCACACCGCTACAACTTTGGGTGCTTAGCGCCACCGAACTGCTTTGTTTTAAAAACTCCGGGTTAACTTCCTTTTCCGGCCGGGCAATTAAGTATTTTAAAAACAAACCGATAAAAGAAGTTACGGCGGGTAAGAACGACGAAATATGGGCCATTGCAGATAATGGATCGATGTGGGCTTTCGATGATACCGTATTTAAGGTAAAAAACAACAAAATAACCCGGTATACCAACAGGAACGGTTTACCGCAAAACATCCAGCAAATCTATTGTGATAAGGAAGGGTTGGTATGGTTTTCTAATCGCAAAGGGCTTTGTATGCTGGGCGATGAGTATTATGAATTTAACAACATTGTAAACGGCCGTTTTGCGTGTTTATATGGGCCAGCTCCCGGTCAGTGCTTGCTGAAAAGATGAAAATGCCATTTGTTCGCGTCCCCCATACCAGGTTGCCATTTTTGTCGGCGGCGGTGCACCTGATCCTCATGTCCGGAAATCCCAGCATCGAACTAAAATCTTTTACCTGGATCAGGCTATCATTTTTTATCCTGTACTTTACAATCCCCCTGTCCC
>Ga0206921_10226_pt1 | contig 15190 bp, 14 predicted proteins | sample Alteio_BWOrgHeat_66_FD_152930 | JGI IMG/M metagenome (GOLD analysis project Ga0206921, IMG submission 152930) | Enriched cells from forest soil in Barre Woods Harvard Forest LTER site, Petersham, Massachusetts, United States -... | ecosystem: Environmental > Terrestrial > Soil > Temperate forest >...
GAACAATACAAGGACGAACTGGTGGGTAAAAAGGTTTACGATCATTTTGGTAATATTTTCCCGTTACTGGTGAAATTTATTGATGCTAATGAGGATCTATCCATACAAGTTCACCCTGATGATAAACTGGCTAAGGAACGCCATAACTCATTCGGCAAAACCGAAATGTGGTATGTTATTGAGGCTGATCCCGGTTCAACATTAATAGCCGGCTTTAACAAGGAGCTTACGCAGGCTGAGTACCTGGAGAAATTCAACAGCGGCCATTTAACCGATGTTTTGAACAAGGAAGATGTAAAAGCAGGTGATGTTTTCTTTTTACCTGCGGGCCGTGTGCATACCATAGGCAAGGGCTTACTGATTGCCGAGATACAGCAAACATCAGATATCACCTACCGTATTTATGATTTCGACCGTGTGGATGATAAAGGCAATAAACGCGAACTCCATACCGAAGAAGCGCTTGCAGCCATCGACTACAAACATTACCCGGAATATAAAACCAAATATACGCCTGCAAAAGACGAGACTGTACACTTAGTAAGCTGCCCATACTTTACAACCAATCTGCTTGATTTTAATGAAAGCACGGTAAAAGACTACTCATCATTAGATTCCTTTGTAATACATGTATGTTTGGAAGGCTCTTATGAAATTAAATACAATGGCGAAATCTACCCGGTTAAAATGGGTGAGTGTATATTGCTGCCAAAAGTAATTCACCATGTTGAGCTTTATAGCGAAAGGGGCTTTAAAATATTGGAAAGTTATATAGAGTAATTAATCCCTACTTCTCCAAGCGTCATTGCGAGGAACGAAGCAATCTCTACGCAGGCAGGTCAATTCGCTCTGTATAGTTTAGAGATTGCTTCGTTCCTCGCAATGAGGCTTGGATACAAACTGCGCGTTTCGCCTATTTGGTATACCCCTCCGACACTATAAAATCGCCAAAGAAAGTTTTCCTATCCACAACCTTATAACCGGCTTCAGCAAAGCGTTTCCCAATAGCCGGGAGCCTGGAGGCTTCTATTCCGCATATTACTTTAAAAAACAGGAACATGGTTTTCAGTAAAACCTGCTGCCACCATTTACCCGTGAGCTGAAAATCAGTGTTCAACCATAGTCCATCCTTTTTAAGCAAGGGTTGGATATGATCAAAAACCTTTACAAGTGTTTGCTCGGTAAAATTATCGAATAAAAACGGGGTGATCACTACATCAAAATCAACAGGTAATATCACGTTTTCTATAGCATCGTTAATAAAAGTTACTTTATTACTGGCTATGTTTCTTTTTTGGGATAGCGCCATCATGTGTTCAGCTATCTCAACATAGGTAATACTCAAACCTGTGGGATGTATATTGCTCAGTTCTTCCAGTATCCATCCGGTGCCCCCTCCTGCTATTAACACTCTACTATTTGCAGGCACATGTTTCAGCAAATAAACCTGCGCGTTTACCAGTGTCTTGCCATAAACAATACGTGAGAGCCTGTCATAAAACCAGGCTGAATTGTTGTAATTGGCTCCCATAAATGAGCTATTATATGGCCCTGAATGCCAGCAAAAGAAAATATTGCAGGATCAAGATCCCATCAATACAAAAGAAATAGTAATATTCATTCTTTTCCCAGGTTGATCTGAAGATAAGCCAGCCTGCTAAAACCGCGGTTATGGTTAGCGCCCAAAAATCATTATTAAAACCATTATTCCTGAACAAAAACAGCAGTACAATATAGCCAGCCAGCAATACCTGGCAAAACAGGTAGGCTTTCTTTTCCCCGAAAACAACAGGAACTGTTTTAAGCCCCGATTGCTTATCCTGGAAGAGGTCGCGGATATCAAACGGAACAGTTAATGCCCCTATAAACAAAAATCGTTTGGCGATGAGTATAGTGGTATCCCTCATAGATACAGTGCCCAAATGCAGGTGTTGAGCCTCCAGTAATGGCAACAATACCGAGCTCATCGTCCATACCAGGGTAATCAGGAATTGTTTTAAGCCGGGGATATTACGTAAGCCAAACTTCTTATCGCTCAAGGTGAACAGGGGTAAGCCGTAGGCAAATGATATGATACCCAAAAAGATGAGCAGTATACGTGATTCTGTAGATATTAAAACAAACAGCGGCATTAACGCTAGTATAGATACTATGGTTATGGTAACCATGAGCCTGTAATGCGCAAAAAACCAACGTTCGCGACGGTATATCGAATCCTGCGGACGTTCGGGCCTGCTAATAAGTATGCAGAAATTATATATTCCCAGGGTTGATACGAATAATAACCCTAAAACAGAATATACAGGCTTTGAGCCGATAAGAAGAAAGGTAACCAGCCCCTGCGCTACTGCGCACAACGACATGAAAATATTGCTGAAGAGTATAAAATCAAAAGCAGATTGTAATGTTTTCCTCATCAGTGATTGGGATGATCAGCCGGCAATATTAATTTAATAACTGGGTGCGACTAATATTCAAATATCGGAATCTCCTTCAATATTCCAACTTGAATAAAAAAGATTGTCATTTCGAGCGATAGCGAGAAATCTTTTGCGCTTTGCATAGCGAATATACTTATCGCAGAAGATTTCTCTCTCGTACCTCGTTCGAAATGACAATTGGTTTAATAACGGTCATCATCCATATCCAGTTCGTCGTCATCGTCCGGCTCAAGGTTGAACAGGCTGTTGAACATATCTGAAAATGCAAAACCATTATCAAGGAAACCTTTGCTAAGTTGTGAAAACTCGGCCAGGCCATGCAATACAAACTCCATCAGCAACAGATGCTGGTTCTCGCTAAGGTTCGGATGGAACTTTTTAACCAGATCCTTTAATCCGGTTACTGAATTCAAAGCTTTCTTATATTCGGCCAAAGGCAGGTCATCAACTAACGATAAATTGTTGCCATTGCTAAACCAGTTGATAACTTCGGTATAAGGATTTGGGGCCTTGGATTTTTTAGCTTTTTCCGGGTCAGGGAAAAATTGCAGCAGCATTGTTTTAACAGCTTTGCCTATAAGCATATTAGCCACTTTTGCGGGGCCTTCAAGCTCGCCTTCATATACCAGCTCAATTTTGCCGGTAATTGCCGGTATAACGCCTAAAAAGTCGCATATACGTACAAAAGTAGTGGCCTCATGATTGATGATCATGCGGCGCTCTGCATTACTAATCAGGTTTTCATAGGCTGATATGGTTAAACGTGCCGATACACCCGATTTTTTATCGATATACTCGGAGTTACGCGCTTCAAAAGCAATCTGCTCAATCATGTTCTTCACCAAACCATCAGCCTCAACAGCTACTTTCTGCTCCGGACTTAATAAAGCCTCCTGCTGGGTTATCTTACGCGATACCTCAACTGTACGCGGGTAGTGCGTTAATATCTGGCTCTCTATCCTATCCTTTAATGGCGTTACTATTGAACCGCGGTTGGTATAATCCTCCGGATTGGCTGTAAATACAAACTGAATATCAAGCGGCAGGCGCAGTTTAAAACCGCGGATCTGTATATCTCTTTCCTGCAAAATATTAAACAATGATACCTGTATACGTGCCTGCAGGTCGGGCAATTCGTTTATTACAAATATGCCCCTGTGCGCGCGTGGTATCAGGCCGAAATGTATCACACGCTCATCTGAGTAGGTTAACTTCATTGTAGCGGCTTTAATCGGGTCAACATCGCCAATTAAATCGGCCACGGTAACATCGGGTGTTGCCAGCTTTTCAGTATAGCGATCTGAGCGGTGCAGCCATGCAATTGGGGTGTTATCGCCTTTTGCAAGCACCTCATGGTGCCCAAACCACGATATAGGCGCCAAGGGATCATCAAACAGCTCTGATCCTTCAATATATGGCACATACTCATCCAATAAATTTACCAGCAAGCGGGCAATACGTGTTTTTGCCTGACCGCGTAAACCCAGTAAAAGAATATTATGACGGGATAATATGGCGGTTTGCAGGTCGGGGATTACCGTATCTTCAAAACCTATAATACCCTCAAAACCACCCTCTTTTTTTTGCAGCTGGGTTATCAGGTTGGCCCTTAACTCATCTTTAACCGATCGGCTTACATAATCAGTTTGCTTTAACTGGCCGAGGGTCTTTATTTCTAATTTATTCATCAATTTAATTTGAAAATTTGGTGATTTGAGGATTTGAAGATTATACTTTGAATATGAAGCAAAACAACATTTTCAAATCAGCATATTTTCAAATCTTCAAATTTATTTAATTTGGTGATTTGAGGATTTGAAGGTTATACTTTGAATATGAAACATTAAAGTCATTTTCAAATCAGCACATTTTCAAATCTTCAAATTTATCTAACTGTCTTTCTCCTGTTGCGAATATAATCCTCAAAAATGTATTCGCCTAAGCCATTCAACGAGCTGTAAAAAGCCTTGCCGCCGTTTGTTTCCGTAAATTTACGTACAAATTGCTGCAGATAAGGATCCTTGGCTATCATAAATGTGGTGATAGGTATTTTTAAGCGTTTGCACTGCGCAGCCATATTCAGGGTTTTGTTAACCACCTTCCTGTCGAGACCTATACTGTTCTTATAATATTTAGTACCCTCTTTTAAGCAGGTAGGCTTGCCATCGGTTATCATAAATATCTGCTTGTTATGGGTTTTACGCCTGCGCAGCAGGTCGGTTGCCAGCTCAAGCCCGGCATAGGTATTGGTATGGTATGGCCCTACCTGTAAATAAGGCAGATCTTTTAGCGTAATGGGCCAGGCATCGTTACCAAACACCACAATATCCAATGTATCCTTCGGGTATTTGGTACGGATAAGTTCAGCTAACGCCATAGCTACCTTTTTTGCAGGTGTGATCCTGTCCTCGCCATAAAGTATCATGGAGTGCGATATATCAATCATCAGCACGGTTGAGGTAAGGGTTTTATAGTCCATCTCCTCTACCTCCAGGTCACGCTCGGTCATCATAAAATCACCTATGCCATGATTTACCTGCGCGTTGTGGATCGATTGGGTCATATCTATCTGGTCAAGACTGTCGCCAAATTCAAACTCGCGACGTTCGGCATTCTTTTCATCACCCTGGCCTGATTGTGGCGAACGGTGATTGCCTTTGCCTGATTTTTTTAACTTACCGAAGATTTCTTCCAGCGCTGATTGCCTTATCCCCTGCTCCGCTTTTGCGGTTATCCTGAACTCGCCATTCTGCTTGTCTTCATCCAGGTAACCTTTTTGCTTCAGCTCATCAATAAAATCGCCCATACCGTATTCATCACTGGTGATGTTATACTGTTTATCAAGCTCATTCATCCAGGCCAAAGCTTCGCCTGCATCGCCTGATGTATAATTAAGCAATTCCAGAAATAACTTCAGTAATTCGTCGAATCCACCTTTCGGGATATCGTTTGGGCTAAACTTGGAAAATCCAAAACCGCGCATATTGTACCTTTCTGATATAAAATAACGGATAATTTTTATTAAAAGTTTTATGCGGGGGCTTTTTACGGCGAATTGTTAGGCAGCAATGACAATAGGAATGGTTCATCCTACTAAAAGCTCTTATTTTCAAACAAAAAGCTGATTTTAGAAAAAAATTATCTGCCCACCATTATGGCGGGCAGATAATCAGGAAATAAGGACTAGGAACATTCTACTTTCAGCAGGATCACAACAACCTGCTAAATGGTGAAAGGGTAAATGGGTTAAAGTATTTGCAAATTAGCTCTCCTTACCGGTGCCAGTGACGACCCGAGTACATATGTCTTTTTAAGGCAACTATCACACCTGTACCTTTTAACAGGCAACCAAAATAAAGTTACTTTAACCACAATGCTGCGTCTGGCCCGGGTATCTAGCTTTCCCCGTGCACATTTTTTGCATTTTTTTCGGTCCATTATTATTGGGTCCATAACAACTAATTTTGTTGGTGATTTATACGTTTTTTACTTGTATAAAGTTGAGAAAAAACATCAAAAAAACTGCTTTAAAGTATCAAAAAGCACAAATTCTCAAAAGTTTAAACTTGTACATATTAGGCAACAATTCTTACTATTTATAAAATAAAAAGCAACTAGCAATGCTTTAGAAGTAAATTCAATAAGAGTTCCAGGAAAAATTAGTTATCGACATATTAACCCAAAAAATAATTTCAGTCAAAACCGAAATTATTTTATGGAAAATGTCGCACAAAAAAGGGTGGAACAGGAAATTAAAGGAAAGTTTTATCCCTGTTTTATAGCATCTATTTCGACCCAGTCATAAACCGGGTTAGCACCGCGTTTACTGGTTACAAATGCGCCAATGGCGCAAGCATTTTCAAGCACTTGCTGCATCGGTTGTTTTTCTAAAATGCCGGCAATAAAGGTGGCCAAAAAGGCATCGCCCGCCCCTACCGTATCTACAACATTAACTTTAAATCCGGGGTGTTCATAAACCTCATGGTCGTGCCATATCATGGCGCCATTTTCCCCGCGGGTTACACAAATAGTTTGCGGATGGTATTTAGCACGAAATTCAGCAATCTTATCTAACAAATGTCCATTGCTGCCGCCTATTAACAGGTTAGCTTCCTCTTCGTTCATCTTCACCACCGTGGCACGGGCTGCCAGGTTCTCGATGGTTGAGAGCGTATAATGTGGCGCACGCAGGTTTACATCAAATATTCTTAAGGCTTTTGTTTCATCAAGCAAATTCAGTAAGGTATCACGAGTGGTACGTGTACGGCAGGCTAAACTGCCAAAAACAATAGCTGATGCTTTTACAGCGCTGGCAACAAGCGCTTCTGTGGTTTGAATATTATCCCACGAAACGGGTTCAGGGATAATGTAGGTAGCCTGGCTATTTTCATCAAGCTGAACAGTTACCTCGCAGGTTGGCAGTTCTTCATCTACCTGTATAAGCTCAGAAAATAAACCACTTTTCTTTAAAACTCCCGCAAGTTTAATACCCGATTCATCTGATCCTATTCTGCTGGCAAAACCTACATCAACCTTTTGCTGGGCCAAATGTGCTGCCACATTCATAGGCGCACCACCGGCTTTTTTTTCATTGCCAAAGGTATCCCATAAAACTTCGCCGAAACATAGTACTTTATTGCTCATAAGTATAAGATGAAGCCCCAAAGCTAAAAAGTATTTTCGGATGATTTTGTGTATTTTGCATTATGAAGAGATTGTTACTTTCCTGCTTGTTCATTTTTACATTGTGTACAGTTTATGCACAAGACAAGCAAGCCATCCTTAAATTATTAGCCAACCAGCAGCAAGCCTGGAACAAAGCCGATGTCGATGGCTTTATGCAAGGCTACTGGAAATCGGATTCGTTAATGTTTGTTGGCAAAACCGGGCCTGTTTATGGCTGGCAAACCACGCTGGATAATTACAAAAAACGCTACCCTGGTAAAGCTGCTATGGGGCAGCTGGCATTCACTGTAATTAAACTACAACTGCTCGACCCCGAAAACGCATTTATGCTTGGTGGATGGCATTTAACACGTGCCAGCGGAGATATTGGCGGTTATTTTACCTTATGGTTCCGTAAAATTGATGGTGAGTGGAAAATTGTTTGCGACCATACCTCGAGCAGCAGCTAATTCAAAAGGCAAAATTAAAAAGTCAAAAGAACTTCCGCTTTATAAATAATCTATTATAGATTTGAATTACTATGAACGGACAGAACAGAAGTGATATTTATCCCGGACTTGAGGTTGATATTATACTTAAACAAGACCAGCGATCGGGCAAAAGAACACGTGGGATAGTAAAGAATTTATTAACCAGTTCAGCCTACCACTCACGTGGCATAAAAGTAAGGCTTGAAGATGGGCAGGTTGGCCGCGTAATTGAAATTATTGAAGAAGACTAAAAAATGACAAAAAATATAATCCCTGACAAGCGAATATTTTTCCGAATTGATGCACACGTTCGTTTAATGATAGCAATTGCTGTAAGTGTAATTGTTTTTTTCTGCTTACGCGATTCATTAACATGGCCCGAACTGGCATTATCCTGCTGGATCGGCTGCGGATTAACGATCATCATACTCAATTGGATCATTATGCTTAGCTCACACCCGCGCGAAGTAAAAAAGATAGCCAAATTGCAGGATTCCAGTCGTTATTTCCTGTTTGTATTTATTATATCAGCGGCTGTAGTTAGTTTAGTGGCAATTATTTTCCTGCTAAAATCATCTCACGGCATTTCTGCCGCGACTAAAAATGCACATATATTGCTCGCCATATCTGCCGTTGCTGTATCATGGTGGCTGGTTCATACCGTTTTTACATCGCGCTACGCGCATATGTATTATGATACCGACACTGATGATGGCAAGGTATTACCCGGTGGCGGGCTCCAGTTCCCGGATACTGAAGACCCCGATTATCTTGATTTTGTGTACTTCGCGTTCGTAGTCGGCATGACTTTCCAGGTATCAGATGTTGTGATCACACACCGTTCCATCCGCAGGCTTTGCCTGGTACATAGCCTTATATCATTTGTGTTCAACACTTTGATTGTGGCGCTGAGTATCAATGTGATATCGGGGATGGTATCGCAGTAGGGAACCAGGATTAAACAGATTTTGAACCAGGATTTATTGGATTTTAGGGATTTACGGGATGTTGCTAAGCAAGCGTGCTTGTACTATTTCCAACAAATCCTGGTTCTGGTTTAATTTGGTTCTAAAATAATTCTGGTTGTTTGTCTCTATCTATAAACTGCGGCCTCACAAGTTGTGTACCCAGTTTTATATTCAACTGTTCAACTACGTAATCAGCCAGTTCGGGTGAGTAGCGCTCATCATGCTGGTGCATAAAAAACCATACCGATTGCAGGCCCTGGGTTTGCCATTGTTGTATCCGGGCAACCCATTCATCAACACGCGTATAATCAGTTTTATGCAGACTGTTACCTACAAAACGGATAAAGGCATGAGGTGTAGGTAAGGTCATGTGTACTACATCGCGCCGGCCGCTGGCATCTGTTATTACCGCGCCAATGTTCAATTGCCTGAAAAGCTCAAATACCTGGTCGCGGTTTTCGGGGATGGCAAACCAATCTTTGTGGCGCAGTTCAACAAAAACAGGGATATCTGTTGGTAAGCTTTCCAGGTAGATCTTCAGCTCAGGGAAGCTCTTTGGCGTATAATTATCGCTCAACTGTAGAAAAAGAGGCCCTAGCTTATCGCCAAAGGCTAAAATACCCTCATAATAGCTGGTAGTAATATCGTCGGCATTTTTTAGGCGGCGTATGTGCGTAATACTTTGCGAAAACTTAGGGCAAAATTTAAAACCGGGGTGGCTCTCCGCTTTGTCTTTCCACTTTTTTATGGTGTCCGGGCCATAAACATTATAGAAGGTGGCGTTAAGCTCAATACAATCAAAGTGCTTAATATATTCATCTAAAAAATTGGCTTCTTTTGTTTTAAGCGGATATATTTTACCCAGCCACTCCTTACGCCCCCATTTGGCACAACCCACGTGTACCTCCAATGGTTTATCATTTAATGCTGCTTTAAGCGTTTGTATCGTCAACGCAGCATCAGCCGGAAGCGTAAAATCAACCTCCAATAATTCCCCCGGTGTTACTCTGCCAAATTCCATTCTGTTTCAGTTTGCGGTTTACAATAGTAAAGCTAATAAGAAGAGCCCTTACTATTATCTAGCAAGGGCTCTTTTATTTTTCAGATTAAGTATCTATCTGTTTATCAACACTTAGTATTGCCACAAATTAAGTTCCCAGTCCAATAAGGATTTCTTGATCTTCTCCGATTCGTATAATCTGTCTATACCCTGGGCATAATCCTTTATACGTTCGTCCTTTTCGTTTGATACTTTAACAATGTAGCTATTAAACAATCGCTTCATAAATACATCATCATAGCTCAGGCCTGTTGCATCGCTGTTTTTGCTTACAACTTCCTTGGTAACTAATATAGGGCGTGCATCAGGGAAATAGATCCAGAATGCTGGTTGATAATCAAGGTCAAGGCTGCCTGCTTTTGGTTTTATCATTGGCGCAATACCAATAATACGTGGTTCAAAAACAGATCTTGCTTTGTCAAAAATCCAGTCTTCCTTTATACGGAATTTTACAACACTATCAGGATTAAACTCACCTGCGGTTAATACCGAGCTTATTTTGTTGCCATCTTTATCAAACTTGTCAACAACTGAGCTATCAGCCATTTTGTTTTTAGCTTGCCCTGGTGTTAAAGGGTGTGCAAAGCCATCACCGTCAGGGTCATTTTTAGGATCTGGAGATGGGTCATAAGCTGTTAACTCACCATTGGCAATAGCGGTCATTAAAATGTCAATCAGGCGCTGTTTTGGCGACGCCATATATTGGTTCATTTTATCGCGTACATCTATTTCGCGCCATATGCGTTTTGCATAAGCCACATCAGCCTCACGAATGTTTGGATAAGGTGTTACCCTTGCATTCAGTATATCTGATTTTTTGTAATAGCCGTCCAATGGCCTGTCAAAAGGCTTTAATGGCGCTCTTTTGCTTGTATCAGAGGGCTGTGCGCTCAAAGCGGTGCTCGGCGTATAAGTAGGAATAGGTGCCGCCGTTTGTGTGGTAGTCGTTGCCTTCTTTTTTCTTGAACGTTTCTTTTTTTGTGCAAAAGAAGCCGTACAAGCTAAACATAATACAATAAGCAAAATTTTCGTCTTCATAATCCAATCCTTTTAATTTGCACTTATTACAATCGGGTCAAGTCCGCGCGGCGAACCATCAGGGCCAACTGCAACAATATCTTTAAAAACAATAGTTGTACCAGGTGATACCGTGTTCATTGCTGAACGCATTGCACTTGTCAACTCATTACCACTGCCTGATAATATAATAGCATCCTGGCGTGGTTTTACAATAAGCATAGTAAAACGTGTTACGTTAAATTTAGCATCGAAATCAAAGTTATCCAATTTCGCGAATACTCTATCCTGACCACGGATATTTGCCGCGCTGGTAGTACCACCGCTTTTACCTGCAAACATTGGTTTTGGATCAGGTATACGTTTTACACGGAACAGTGATGTACCTAAAACCATGCCTTTTTCACCTAAAACAGTGATCTTAGCATCGCCGATAGTGTGTACCTGAACAGTATACTTACCATCAGTACCACCGCTTAATGAACCACCTGTCATGCTCAGTTTCAAAGAGGAAGTAGCTACACCCGGGGCTGATACCGTTACCGGGTTAGGCACACCTATGTAAAATACGTTCATCTTATCAGGCGATACTACCGCCGATGGTTTTGCCACCATGTACTGACCGCTCACCGGGTAAGTTTTTGCCGGACCATCAACCTGTTTAACAGTTAAAGTACCAGTCCATGTGTGTAAACCTTGTCCACTTGCAGTTGTTGTATAAGTACCTACACCATTAGTAGTCGGTATGTTTGCCCCATCAATTGTGATAGTAGGGTTTGAATGTGAGTCATAAGCTGTTAAATAAATATCAGCTTTGTATTGTTGCCCTTGCAAAATATAACTGCTTGGAGCAACTGCCACACCTTTAAACTGATCGAGTGTAACCTGCGCTACATCAATACGGCCTAAAATCTTTTTAACAACTTCGTTCTCAGAGTTTTTAGCATCTGATTGTATTTTCACTAAAGCTGTCATCGCGGCAGCCATTGGGATACCTTCGCCAAAATTCGCGTTTTCCCAGTCTTTATTAGGGAAACCAGCTCTGTGCGGAGGAGCCACAGCATCTAAAGAAAGGTTTACACCTTGCCTTTCAGATGGCTTAAGTAAAGCTAATAAGCCATTCCTGGTATCATCGATCTTTTTATGCAAATCATAAGCATATTTCTGATCGTTGATCATCATATGTGTTGATACATCCATATCCTCGCGGCCTTTATAGTCATTGGTTGCATCATCAATGCCACCAGTTGCTGACTTGAATTTGTCTTTTAAACCTTCAACATAAGCATTCAGATCGTCTGCCAGTTTTTTGGCTTTTAACGCATCGTCATGTATTTTTTGCGCCCTGTCACCTTCTTGTTTTAATTTTGTTGCCTCAAATGTAGTAAATGCTTGATCTATACCACTTTGAACATTTGTTTTTGATGCCGTTAAGCTATCACTTATATTTTTGAATGAGTCCAGCAAACTATCGGGTACATCCAGTGCAATTAGTCCCAGGAGAACCAAATACAATATACCCATCATTCGCTGCCTTGGGGTTTGTTTACCTCCAGCCATGTGATTTAATCTTAGTTAGGTTAAAATAATTAATCAATTAATTAGGTATTAATGTATTAAGCACGAGGCTGGCTCATTGCTGATAGCATATTGCCATATACAGCATTTAATGAGGACAAGTTCTTAGCTAATTTGCCAACTTCAGTTTTAAACTGTTGTGAGCCATCCAATGATTCGTTAAAGTTTTGCATGGTTCCTTCCATGTCTTTATAAAACTTACTCATTGATTTTAAGTGATTACTTGAGTCATTCAATTCCAGTTCATAAACTGCATTTAATGCTGCAAGATTTTTAACCATTGTGTTTACCTGCTCATGATAGTTTTTTGAATCATTGCTTGAGCCTGCCATTTCAGCCAGATTTGCAGAGGCTTTTTCAAATGATGTACTTAGTTTATCATAGCTCTCACCTGCTGATTTTATTTTTTCAGTAAATGCGATGGTAGCATTACCTGCATCGGTTACTCTTGAGATAGCGCTTACTTTATCACCAAATGTCCTTAAGCCTTCGCCCAGGTTCTGGATAAGTTCAGGGCCAATTTTGGCATCGCTCATCATTTTATCCAAAGCTGCGGTATTTGAGAAATTGCCTGGAGCAATAGCAGCTCTTTTAGGAAGTTCGCCGGTGTAATCATCAGCTAATTCAGGATAAGCACGGGTCCAGTCCACCTCTGTAGTATCTCTCTGAAAGCCTAATATCAAGAATAGGAAAGCTTCCATTCCTAAACCCAGGGAAATAAACAGACCGCCATAAGGCCAGTGCTGAATTTTGAATAATAATCCAATAATAACTACCGTAGCGCCCCATGATACGATATTGTTTATTCCGTAACCTTGTTTTTTGCCAGCCATAATTTTAAAAAAAAGTGTATTTGATTGTGTTTAAGTAAGTTGAGATTTTAGTGTTTATCCCTGATGTCGCGCCCCATGAAACTTGTTACGCAACGGAAACCGATATAAGATTTTGCTGTATCCTGGTATTCATAACTACGCGATGAATTTTGCAGGAAGTAACCTACATCTTTCCATGATCCGCCTTTTACTACTTTACGCTTTAATTATTCAGGATCGCTGGCCTTAGCCTCATACTCATAGGTAGGGGCCATATCGCTAACAAAGGTTGAAGCTGAAGGGTTAAATGTTGATGAAGTCCATTCAGCAACGTTACCGGCCATATTATATAAACCGTAATCGTTAGGGAAATATGATCTTACATTTACTGTATAAGCACCACCATCATCAGAGTAGTTACCACGGCCTGGTTTGAAGTTAGCCAGTAAACAACCTTTAGCATTTTTAATGTACGGACCACCCCAAGGGTAATCAGTACCTATCCTGCCACCGCGTGCAGCATATTCAAACTGCGCCTCTGAAGGTAATTCGTATGGTAAGCGGTGTGGTAAGTGGTGTGAATCTTTATAGCTATCGTTATAACGTGTGCGCCATACGGTAAAGGCACGTGCCTGGCGCCAGGTTACACCAACAACCGGATAATTTCTGTAAGCAGGGTGTGAAAAATAGCCCTGTACCATTGGTTCGTTTGCAGCGTATGAGAAATCGCTCAGCCAAACTAAAGTATCCGGATATACCTGTACGGTATCGCGCAGAATGAAATCTGAACGTCTTTTTGATTTATCGTTCTTATAGTTGGCTGCATTACGCAATACCAGCATCGAGTAGTTGTATTTTAATAAACGCACATCAATCTCATTACGATCGAATACGCGGTCATCGCCCTGATAGTACATACCATCAAGCTTGGCAGCATTGTTACCTTGTCCTTTACGGGCAGGGCTCCATACCGGATATCTTTTTACATAATCCCAGTTAATGTATTTTTTACCGCTTGATTTACCTGCGGTTGCACCTTTAGGGTGTATGTAGTACTTATCATCATTTAAATAGTTGGTGATAGCGATTGAATCGCGTACCCAGAATACAAATTGTTTATACTGGCTATTTGAGATCTCAGTTTGATCCATGAAAAACGGAGGAACAGTAACTTGCTTTGTCTGGGAGATTTGAGAATAGGTAATATCCTGGTCTGTTTGCCCCATTAAAAAGGTTCCACCAGGTATGTAAACCATGCCATAAGGTATTTCGGCCCTGAAGTTACGCTGAGGGACGCCGGTTAGTTCACCCCCACCGCCGCTACGACAGCTACTTAATGCTGCCAGTGTAACCAAAATAAAAACTAAAGAGTATATCTGCTTCATATATATAATTCAAAAATCCCGCTATATTAAAAATATAACAATCAAATGTAACCCCCGAATATAACAAATGATTGACAAATACTGAAAATAAAACATTTTTTTTCAGCGCTTGTTGATAAGCTATCAACATTAGCGTCAATTAGTTTAAAATCAGCACCTTATATGTTAACAACATACAAGAATATCATTCAAATAGAGGGCTATTTTCAGGGCTTTTATACATGTTGAAGGCGTACCGGCTAAAGATTTCCGTAAAGAGAAAATAAATCTCGTGGATTTTACCGCGGTAATTTTTACGAGCCGTAACTCTGCTGATCACTTTTTCCGCATTTGCGAGGAGATGCGTTTTGAAGTGCCGGTAGAAATGAAATATTTCTGCCTTTCAGAAACTATAGCCCTTTATCTTCAAAAATATATCCAGTACCGTAAAAGAAAAATATTCTTTGGCAAACAAACCGCGGCCGACCTGGCCGAAGTGTTGAAAAAACACTCAAACGAAAAGTTCCTGTACCCATGCTCGGATGTTGCTGCCGAAGAAACACAAAAATTTTTGCTGGAGAACGGTTACAACTTTACACCGGCAGTACTCTTCCGTACCGTTTGCAGTGATCTTTCCGATCTGGCTGACGTTTTTTATGACGTTATCGCTTTCTTTAGTCCATCAAGTATCCAGTCGTTATATAAAAACTTTCCCGACTTTAAGCAAAACAATACCCGCATAGCTGCCTTTGGTGCAACCACCCATAAAGCAGTGCTTGAATCGGGCTTAATAC
>Ga0206921_10227_pt1 | contig 15177 bp, 10 predicted proteins | sample Alteio_BWOrgHeat_66_FD_152930 | JGI IMG/M metagenome (GOLD analysis project Ga0206921, IMG submission 152930) | Enriched cells from forest soil in Barre Woods Harvard Forest LTER site, Petersham, Massachusetts, United States -... | ecosystem: Environmental > Terrestrial > Soil > Temperate forest >...
AGATTGGGTCCAGCCGACGATGTAGACATTACCCGCCGCGTCGACGGCGATGCCGCGAGGAACGTCATCGCTGGACCCGCCGAGATAAGTGGCATAGTCCACGCCGGGATCGATAACGAGATCCTGATCGGGCCGGTAAGAGCCGAGGTCAAAGCCCCAGGCATTTTGAATGAGAGAGTACCGGCTTTCGACGGGGATCTGCCGGCCGTCGATTTGCTGGAAGGAGACGGGTGCGCAGTCGCTGAGTATCCCACTGACGGTTCCGATCTGAAGATCGCCGTTGTTGCCAATGGTAAGACTGCTCGCGCCACGATACGCGAGCCGGATATTTTCCGGGCGGGCGCCGGGGTGGACGTGAAATTTGTATTTAAGGGTTCCGTTATTTTCGCGAACCATGAGATCGATGCCCGGCCAGAGGTCTTTATAAACGACCTCGGAATAGCGGGGCAAGTTGGTTTGCCAGCGGGCGGCGTCGGAGCCGCGGAGATAGTTGACGCGGCCGGGAGCGCGTGAATCGCCGCTCACCACGACGTTCGGGTTGGCATGGACGAACTGGAGAGCGAGGACGATGCTCGGGCTTGCAGGCCGTTCGAGCTTCATAGTGATTTCATTTGCGGTGAGAAAGAAGCTGTAATTCTGGCCCTGAGCGACATACCGAACACGGGCATCGGTTTGGCCGCGATTCTCCGTGAAGGCGACCGGAAGTTTCGACCAGGCATTCGGCGCAGCAACAGCGGCGGCGAACACGGTGAAGATAAGCGCTTTTGAGTTCATGACCCGTCCTCCAAAACCGAGCGATAACCGAGGCCATCATAACCACTTGAGGGATGAAAACCGGACCCTTCATGAATTCTTTACGACAGTTTTACAAAGCGCCCCGAGATGTCTAAGATGTGAGCGCAAAACGCTCACAACCACGTGGCGTATTGCGAGGAACCGTGCAAGGTAACGCCTGTCCAATTACGGTAGACTTTTGTAATTGGTCTGTCAGAAAGAGGTTTCTATGTTGAAGCTTCAGTACTCAGCCGTGTTTCTATTTGCGGTTTCCGCAGCGTTCGGCCAGCAGGGCAGTATCTCCGGGACAGTGCAGGATGGTACCGGAGCAATCCTCGCAAAGGCAGGGGTTAAGCTCACCAGTAAGGAACAAGGCACGATTCGCAACCAGGACACGAATGAAGCCGGTGTTTATTCGTTTACCATCCTGCCGCAGGGGACCTATGACCTGGAGGTTTCAGCGCAGGGCTTCAAGACTGCGCACCGAACCGATCTGATTCTGTCCACTGGGCAAAACATGCGCATGGACGTGAGCATGGAGGTCGGCAACGTTTCCGACAACGTGACCGTTTCGGCAAATGTGGAGTCAGTGAATACAGAGACGTCGGAGTTGAGCGGCGTGGTGGACAACAGGAAAGTTGTCGAGATGCCTCTGAATGGGCGGGTTTGGTGGAATCTGGCGAATTTGGTTCCGGGGGTGATTCCACCGGCGCAGGGATCGGCTAATGGATTCCGTGGAGGATTCAACGTCGCCGGCTCGGCCGAACAGAACAACAATTTCAGCCTGAACGGCATGGACAACAACGATGCGACGACGTCGTCGCCGGCGTTTCGTCCGTCAATCGATTCGATTCAGGAGTTCAACATTCTGACGGGCGTGTATCCGGCGCAATATGGATACGGCGCCGGCGGGCAGGTGCTGGTTACGACGAAGTCGGGCACCAATTCCTACCATGGAACAGGTTTTGAATTCATTCGCAATCAGGCGGTGCTCACCGCGCGTAACTTCTTTCAGACCGGGCCAACGCCCTCATTCAAACGTAACCAGTTTGGCGGCGTCATCGGCGGACCCATCCGCAAGGACAAGACATTCTTCTTCTTCAGTTACGAAGGACTGCGGCTGGCACAGGCGATCGTTCTGGTTGACAGCGTGCCGGGCGCCGGAATGCATACCGGGGACTTCAGCCAGTTACTGCCGAATATACAACTGAAGAACCCATCGGGAGGCGTTTTTGCCGGAAATATTATTCCGCCGTCGCAGATCTCCCCGATTGGGCAGAATCTAATGAGTTTTTATCCGTTGCCAACCAGTTCTTCGGCCGCGGGAATTTCGCCGGCGAACAATTTTGGGTTCAGCCGGCAGCGGCCGGACAATTACAACGTATTCAGCCTGAAGCTGGATCATCAGTTCAGTTCCAAAGACTCCGGATTCATTACCGCCAATTACTTCAACGAGAAGGCAACGGAGCGAATCAATCAGGCGGGCTGCGCGGCGACTCCTCTGCCCCTATTCGGCTGCGATACGTTCATCCGGCATCAGTTGTACGGTGTCCAGGAAACTCATATCTTTTCCGCGACCATGGTGAATGAAGTTCGAGTGGCGGCGACTTATGAACTGACGCCAGCGATTGTGCAGACGACTTATACGCCGTTCTGGAGCCTGTACGGGATCCACCCGCTGACGGTGGATACGTTCGCGATTCTGCCGCATGAAGGCCCGCCGAATACCGCCGCAACCGGGTTCACCAGCTTTTCGAACCAGGTGTTCCGCCGTTTCGATCCGCGGTATCAGTTCACGGATACGTTCAACTGGACGCACGGGCGGCACACGATTAAGATCGGTGGAAATGAATCGCACCTGGGCATCAATGCGACGCCGCCGTCGCAGGTGGCGGGGAGCGTGACCTTTACCAATACGAGCACCGGACCGACGAGCGGGTACGCAGCGGCAGATATGCTGCTTGGGTTGCCGGCGAGCACGTCGCTGAAGCCGAATCCGCTGAAATCGTACCCGCGGCTTTCGAATATCTTCGCCTTTATTCAGGACGACTGGAAGGTGAACTCGCGGCTCACGGTGAACGTTGGATTGCGATGGGAGATGAATACACCGCCGCTGGACTACGGGCATGGCGGGACGAATTTCGATCCAGTTAAGGGCATCCCGGTGACGGAGAACACGGACGGTTACGGCGTCCACATGTTCAATTTCGACTGGCATGACTACGCGCCACGCGTCGGGTTCGCATGGCAGCCGTTCTCAGGTGGAACCAGGGGCGAGGGCAAGACCGTCGTGCGCGGCGGCGCGGGCACTTTCTATCAGGGCTTCCCCACATTCAACGGCGGTACAGCCAATGTTTACGTGGGATTCCCACTGACGGTGACCAACACTTATACATCGAGCGTGTCGCAGCCGATTACGCTGAGTAATCCGTTCCCGGCAGCCAACGCTGTGACTTCGAATACGCTGACCGGAGCATTCAAAAACTTCGTGAATGCGCGCATCTATGAATGGAGCCTGGGCGTGCAGCATCAGTTGACGAATTCGATGCTGGTTGAGGGAACTTATATGGGGTCGGCGGGGAATCATCTGCGGGTGACGCAGAATATCAACCAGCCGGCACCGGGGCCGGGTACGCCTGCGCAGGTGAACGCGCGGAGGCCGTATCCGCTTTACGGAAATATTTCGATGATCGACGCGGTTGGACAGTCGCGCTATGAGTCGCTGCAGACGAAGCTGCAGCAGCGCTACAACAATGGACTGACTTACACTGTGGCGTACACGTTTTCGCACTCTGACGATGACGTGAACACCACGACGAATCAGTTCGACCGGCGAACGGGACGCGGGCCTTCGAGCTTCGATGTCCGGCACCGGCTTGTGATCAGCCCGGTGTATGAACTGCCGCTTGGCGAAGGCAAGCGATGGGCGAACAAAGGACCCGTGGCGTGGGTTATCGGGGGGTGGCAACTCTCACCATTGGTGCAGTGGCAGACCGGGAACCCGCTGACACCGACGCTTTCGGGTAACTACAGTAATACGGGTGGCACGACCGACCGGCCGAATGTAATTGGCGACCCGAATGCGAACGCGCCTCAGACACCCCAGCAATGGTTTGACCGTTCTGTGTTCGTCGCACGCGGGGCCAGCGGCACAGCCGGCGCGACGTACGTTTTCGGCAACGCCGGTGTTGGGATTATCACCAGCCCTGGCCTTGTGAACGTAGATATTTCGGTTGCCAAGACGTTTCGCTTTCGTGAGAAGTATGCAGCGCAGTTCCGGGCAGAGATTTTCAATGTCATGAATCACGCCAACTTCGGATATCCCAACCTTGTGGCAGATACCAGCGCGTTCGGAACAATCAATTCGGCGCTGGATCCACGGGTAAGTCAGTTCGCGCTGAAGCTCTCGTTCTGAGACCGGGCTTTGCGCACTGTCAGGCTGACCGGGAGAGCGCCTGCCTCACGGTAATGATGGTGTGGGGAGGAATAGTGATGAAGAAGACGGCGATTGTGACGGGTGCGTCACGCGGGATTGGCCGGGCCACGGCTCTGCGCCTGGCTCAGGATGGTTTCGCGGTAGCCGCAAACTATTTGAGCAATGCCGCAGAAGCGGACAAAGTGGTGGCGGCGATCCGCAAGGCCGGCGGCGCGGCTATTGCGGTTCAGGGTGATGTAGCGGAGCCATCCGATGTCGAACGGCTCTTCGCGGACACAACTAAAGAGTTTGGCACCGTGGATGTGGTTGTCCACAACTCCGGGATTCTCCTGAACTCGCCCATTGCAGCCGGCGACGTGGATGGCTTCGACAGAGTCATTCGAACCAATCTGCGAGGCACGTTTCTGGTTTTATCTCAGGCTGCGAAGCAAGTGTCGCCGGGTGGACGGATTATTGCGCTCTCAACCACCGTTGTGGCGACGACGCCACCCACTTACGGAGCCTACGCGACATCGAAGGCTGGCGTTGAGGCGCTGGTACGGACACTCTCAAAGGAGATGCGCGGCCGGCAGATAACGGTTAACGCAGTAGCCCCCGGCGCGACAACAACGGAAATGTTCCTGGAGGGCAAGAGCGAGGAACTGCTGGCGCAACTGAAGAAAACAGGGCCGATGGAGCGCTTCGGCGAGCCGGATGAAATCGCTCGGGCGGTATCGTTTCTGGCGGGGCCTGATGGAGCATGGGTGAATGGGCAGGTATTGCGGGTGAATGGTGGGACGGCATGACAGCTAGATCTGGAAGCTGCCGTCGGGCAGGAGGTTCAGATCGCGGCCGCGCCAAGTGATTTTGTTGCCGAAGAAGCCCAGAACCCAGGTGGCAAAACTGGATAGATCTTCGAGCGGGAGAAGCCACCAATAGCGATAAATGAGCGGGTCGCGCAGGATTTCAACCGCGGTGGACCAGGCGACTGTGGCGCGGAAAAAGAGGGCGATAAGCAGCAGACCCCAGGCCCCGGGGACGAGGATGCAGAAGATTGTCGCAATCGCTACCGGTTTGGTGAAGATCTCGCCGAGGTAGCCCAGGCGGCGTGAGCGGCGGGTGCTGCGGGCCCAGCGAAGCCGGTGCTTCCAGTTTTTGATGAAGCCATCATTGCCGATGTGATGCGCGATGACACTGCGGCTGAGGGTCACCAGGCGTCCGCGGGCGTGCATCGCATTCCCCATGACGAAGTCTTCCGCAAGGTAACGCTGCAGGAATTCGAGTCCCCCGATGGCAGTGAGTTCGGTGCGGCGTGTAGCGATGGTAGTGCCGATAGCGAAATCCATTCCGTTAAGCAGGCGCTGCGTTAGCATGCCGGCGAGAAAATCGGTATTGAGTCCCAGGGCTTCGACCCGCGACCAGAAGCGCGGGCCGCCAACGGCACGATATGGGCATGTCACCAGGGCGACATTGGGTTGCGAGAGTTCGGCCATGACCGTTGAGAGCGAACTGGGGAGGTGAAAGATGTCGCTGTCTGACATGAAAATGTGTTCGTGGCGCGCGATTGGGAGCAGCGCCCGGAGGCTCCACACTTTTGCATTCGGAAGGGGTGAGACTCCGGCGGTGACGAGACGAGCCGGAATGTTGGGAAACGCAGCCATAACGCGGCGCGCGATGGGGGCGGCGGGGTCGGATGGTTCGTGAATGGAGAGAAGGACTTCAAACTCGGGATAAGCCTGGGAGAAGAGACTGCGAAGGTTGGCCTCGGTGTTGTCCTCGGCGCCGTGGAGCGGGCGCATGATGGTGACCGGCGGATAGCTTGCAAGCTTTGGCGCTCCGCTGCGCTTGTATCGCCACGCGCCGATAACTGCGAGAACACAGTAAACGAGGGAGCCGAGATAGAGAGCTGAAAGCGGCGCCAGATAAATCCATCGGTAATACGATGAGACTGACGTCATGAGGAATATTATCGTCGGCACGGCCGGCCACATCGATCACGGCAAGACGTCGCTGGTGAAAGCTCTGACGGGAATCGACGCGGACCGTCTCGAAGAAGAGAAGCGGCGCGGGATCACGATCGACCTCGGCTTTGCGCATTTGCAGCTGGCGCAGGATCTACGGATTGGGTTTATCGACGTGCCGGGGCATGAACGATTTGTTCGCAACATGCTGGCGGGGGCGGCAGGGATCGATGCCGTGCTGTTTGTGATTGCGGCCGATGAATCGATTAAGCCGCAAACCCGGGAGCATTTTGAGATTTGCCGGCTTCTGGGAGTGAAGACAGGCGTCATTGCGCTGACCAAAGCGGACCTGGCCGAGGCGGACATTCTGGATTTGGTGAAGCTGGAGGTGGATGAGTTTACGGCAGGGTCGTTTCTGGAGGGCGCGGCGAAGGTGGCGGTGAGTTCGGCGACGGGCGCGGGACTCGACGAATTACGTCGCGAACTGGAACGCATGGCGCGCGCGGTGCAGGAAAAAAATACGGCGGGGGCGTTCCGCCTGCCCATTGACCGGTCGTTCAGCATGAAGGGTTTCGGGACCGTGGTGACCGGGACCATGATTTCCGGAACATTGCAAAAAGAACAGGAAGTGGAACTGCATCCAACCGGCCAGCGCCTGCGGGTGCGGGGGATTCAAGTGCATGGCGGGGCGGCGGATCGCGCTGGCGCGGGGCAACGGACTGCCGTTAACCTGGCAGGAATTGAGCCTGGGGAAATTTCGCGCGGCATGGTGCTGACCGGGCCAGGGTTGTTTCAGTCCGTGACGAAGGTCGATTGCCGGCTGGATTTGTTGTCCTCGGCGTCGTCCGGTTCAAAGCAGGCGATGAAGAATCGGACACCGGTGCATTTTCATGCCGGTTCGTCAGAGGTGGAAGCGGAAGTCCGGTTTCTGGACAAGCGGCCGTCGTTGGAGCCGGGCGGTTCGGCGTGGGCGCGCATTGTGTTGCGGGATCCGGTATTGCTGTTGCCGGGAGACCGGTTCGTGGTGCGAAAGTTTTCGCCGGTGGTGACGATTGGCGGCGGCGTTGTTGTTGACATCGGCGGACGACGGTATCGCGCCGGCGACGATGCGGCTGCGCGGCTCGCGAAACTGATGAGTGGCGATTTGAAGGCGCGGGTAGATCTGATGGTGGGCGAGCGCGCGGACGGAATCGCGGAATCAGAGCTGATCGCGCTGACCGGGGAGATAAAGATTCCGGTTTCGGAGGCGATCGAGAAGGCGGGGAAATGGCGGATTGCGCGTGACCGGGCTTCGGAACTGCGGGCGAAACTGACCGCTGAGGTGCGGGCCTTCCACAAAGCGAACCCGCTGTTGCAGGGGGTACAGAAACAGGACCTGAAGGGGCGGTTGATGCCGGCGGCGGCGACCGAGGTTTTCGAGCATGTGCTGGCGGGGAGCGCGGACCTCGTGTCCGATGCCGACGTCGTCCGGCTGAAGACGCATCGGGTAGTGCTGAAACAGGACGAAGAGCAGGCGCGGGCGTCGATGGAGCGCGCGTTTGAACAGGCAGGTCTCGCCGCACCGGCAGTGGCGGAAGTGGTTCGCGCGTCAGGCGTGGAGGCGGCGCGTTCGAGGACCATTTTGCAGATGTTGTTGCGGGAGGGAAGGCTGGTGCGCGTGTCGGAGGAGCTGGTGCTGCACGCGCCGGTGCTGGCCGGATTGCGGCAATCGCTCGCTGGGAGGAAGGGGGAGCGGTTCGGGGTGACACAGTTCAAGGAGTGGACCGGGGTGTCGCGGAAATATGCCATTCCGTTGCTGGAGTATCTGGACAGGGAGCATCTGACGCGGCGGGAAGGCGATGAGCGGGTGGTGATTTGATTGTAGCTACCAAATGTAGCTACAATAAAAAAATGGAAGTCGGAATCCGGGAAGCAAAAAACAATCTGTCGAAGCTGATTGAAACAGTTCGCCTGGGGGAGAAGGTCTACCTGACAAGCCGCGGAGAACGGGTTGCGGAACTTGTCCCGCCTCCTTCAGGAAAGAACTGGCGCGACGCTATCGGCATGTTTAAAGACAAGATCAACCTTTACCCGGGATGGGATTCCCCGGAGGAGGATAAGCGGATTGAGGAGATGTTTGAAGTTCTCCGGGAATCCGGCAACAAGTGAGGGTCCTGCTGGATACGAGCGCCGTGATCAGGATACTGCGCAATGGCGACCTTCCGCGCGCAGCCCAACGACTACTGAGCCGCCCGGATACCGAAACAATCGTTAGTTTTGTTACCGCCTGGGAAATCGTCATGAAGGCCGATCTTAATCTGAGTGCCTCAAATGTTGAGGCGGGCGTGAACAGAATGGGAGCGGCGATGTTACCGGTTCAGTTTCGCCACCTGGACGAATACGCGCGGCTTCCAGTCGTTGAAAATCATCGGGACCCATTCGATCGGATGCTCATCGCTCAGGCGTTATCGGAGACTCTTGCGGTAATGACATCGGACAGCAGATTTGAAAACTATATGAGGCTTCGAGTGATTTGGGACTAACGAAGGGACAGTTACTCGAGGGGCAGGCCGGATTCTTTTAGAGCGCGCCAACCGCCATCCAAAGAAATGGGGGTCTTGTAGCCCATTTTCTGCAGGCTCTCCGCGACCAGCGCAGAACGGAAACCACCGCCGCAATAGAGAACGAGCGTTGCGTCTTTGTCAGGGTATTTAGTTTCAATGTCGCGCTCGATGATGCCACGGCTCAGATGGACCGCGCCCTTAACATGGCCTGCCGCGAATTCGTTGTCTTCGCGGGTATCAATAAGAACGTGTGGTTTCTGGGCGGCCACCATTTTTTTGTAGCCCTCAACGTCGGTTTCTTTCACATGCGCTTTGGCGTCGTTGACAAGGGTGAGGAAGCCAGGGTTGTGTTGCACGGTGCTTATCCTTGCTATCTTTATCGCTGTTTTTGACCTTAGATATCTTTATCTTACTCTCACATTTCTCGGCATTCCTCTGTAATATGCGCTACAATGGTAGTGCAAATGGCAAAAACAGAACAGGCCCCTCAATCGTTCGCTTTCAAGAAAATTGCAGCTACCGGCAACGTTCTCGTACTTAACAGCCTTAGCTACGTCATGGCCGAATATGATGGCAGCACTGGACTTACCAGCTGGAAGCGTATGGTCTCCGCTCCGCAGCGGGAAGACGTTCAGCAGTGGCTTCTGAAAAACTATCCGATTCCAGCCCCAGTCGCCCCGGTCACCGTCACGACCGGACGCAAACAGAAGCGCGCTGCGTAACCGCGCATAGCTGGCGTTCTTTAACGGCCTTTGGTTTAATAGTCTCACCCCGCGCTGGGGTGGGTTCGCCCCGCATTTGTCGCGTTCAGCCGTCTGAACGCAGAAACTCTGGACACGTAGTTGTTCGCGGCTATAAATCGAGCTTGGCCGCAGCAGGAGTCTCAATTGATCTCTCAGTTATCCCTCGCCATCATATTCCTGGCCACAGGCGCTGTCCTGTTCGCCCAGTCCCCTGTAGGCGCAATTTCAGGCACAGTTAAAGATCCCTCCGGGGCCGTCATTGCCGGTGCGTCCGTCACGAGCACGTCCGTGACGGATGGCGGCCGCCGCGCCGCTTCGACTAATGATCAGGGTTATTACCTCATTCCCGCGCTTCAACCGGGCGAGTATAAGGTCGCGATCGAGTCCAGCGGGTTCCGCAACTTCACCGTGGAGCGAGTCAGCGTCGAGGTCGGTCAGGATGTCCGCGTCGATGCTTCGCTCTCCATCAGCGGTGACGCCATTTCGGTGGAGGTAGCCGGAGGCGACGTCGCGGCGGTCGATACGCAGCAGTCTACTCTCGGCGGTGTTGTTACCACCCGTCAGATCGACCAACTCCCCCTCAACGGCCGCAACTACCTCGAGCTTGCCCGTTTGCAGCCCGGCGTCGAAATTGCTGAAGGCCGCGGATTCGATCCCACCAAGGCCCGTTATACCGGCGTTTCCATCGGCGGCCGGTCTGGCCGCGAAGCCCGCATTACCATCGACGGCATCGACGCGGTCGATGAACACGTCGGCACCACAACTCTGAACCTTTCGCAGGAAGCGATTCAGGAATTCCAGGTTTCCACGTCTTCATCTGACGTCTCCACCGGCCTCTCCGCCACCGGCGGCGTCAACATCGTTACCAAGCGCGGTTCGAACGACCTGCACGGCGGTGCTTTCGCCTACGGCCGCAGCTCCGGAATGGCGGCCCGCACCAGTTTCGCCGCCACCCAGCCCGATTTCGACCGCGAACAATGGGGCGTCAACATTGGCTCACCAATTAAGAAGGACCGCATCTTCGCTTTCGGCCAGTTCGAAAAGAGCCAGGAGAGTTCGGCCATCAGCATCGCCACGCCGTACTTCCCCACGCTGACTTCGTGGCCAGCCCCTTACAACGAACGTTCGTCCAATGTCCGCATCGATTACAACGCTCCGAAAAACAATCTGGTATTCTTCCGCTGGACCCGGAACGACAACAGCAGCTTCGGCGGCTTCGGCGGCAATGCGTTGCCTTCGGTCGGCGTTTATAACACCAACATCACACACCAATTCGCTGTAGGCGTCGATACACCCATCTCACCGCGCCTCACGAACGCCTTCCGTTTCGGCTACACCAACTTCCAAAACGCCATCCTCCGAGCCGACTCGGCGGCTGCCGCGGTCATCGTCCCCGGCACGCAGGGTTTCGGTATCACCACCGACGACGGCCTGCTGATCTCCGGCCCTCCGTCCTCCAGCCCGCAGGACACTTCCGAGAAATTCTCTCAGTTCCGCGATGACCAGACTTACTCGATGGGCAGACACACCATCCGCTACGGCGGCGATGTGACTTATCGGATTGTTTCGGTTCACAATTATGTGGCGTGCGCCCCGCAGATTATGGCGATCTCGCCGGCTTCCCGTAATGCCGCCGATCTCATAAACGCCGGTCTGGTTCAGTTCACCGTGGGGAACTGCAATGGCATCCGCATCCCCGCTACACCGGACGACAGTCACCGCAACACCCGCCTATCCTGGTATGTGGGCGACAGTTGGCGGCTCAACAGCCGCCTCACTCTGAGCGCCGGCCTCCATTATGAGTACGACACTCATCCCCTCAACAACGATCTGAACAAGCCAGATCTGGTCAGGACCCTGCTGCCGAACGGAACTGCCCCCACCGCCGTGCCCGCCAAAAACTTCGCGCCGCAGATTGGGATCGCATGGGATCCAACCGGCAAAGGCAAAACAGCCGTCCGTCTCGGCGCTGGAATCTACTATGCCATGCAAGTGTCGAACCTGATGACCAGCGAACGCGCGCAACTGGCGAACTTCAACTCCGGGAATACAACGTTCAATTTCCAGCGTGGCACCGTCGCAATCCCCAGCTTCACCGGCGATGGAAAGAATACTTTTGACTTCACCCCGGCTGTCTCCAACACAGCCACGATTGGCACAGCGATTCCCATCATCCTTGCGGGACAAAAAATCTTCGCCAGCGCTCCGGAGAGTTCGATTCCGGCTCTGACTGTTCTGCGCAGCGGCACCATCATCACCAACGCGCTGAACGTGCCTTACACCACGCAGTTCAACGCCGGTGTCCAGCGCGAACTCCCCTGGAACTCCGTCATCGACCTGAACTACATCTACACGCGCTCTACCCACGAGTTCATGCGCGATAACGACATTGCCAACTTCTTCGCCGGCAACGGCGCCCCGCGCCTTCAGGGCGATGGCACATTGCCCAGCAACGCCATCCTCGCAATTACCTCCGACGGGTACTCACGGTACAAGGCCTTTACAGCCAAGTGGGACAAGCGCTTTTCGAAACGCTTTCAGTACACCGCATCCTATGCGCTCTCCCGCCTGAACACAACTTCGACGGACGGCCTCGGCCAGGGAGCGGGCGTTCTGGTGAACCGCAACGTAGCTGCCAATTACGGCCCCGCCCAACTCGATCGAACCCAGCGCCTCACCATGAACGGAATCGTCGAACTGCCTCTTGGAATCCGCGCATCGCTCCTCTCCGCCCATTCCAGCGGCTTGCCGCAATCCATCTCAGTGGGTTCCGCCGACCTCAACGGCGACGGCATCACCGGCGACCTCTTGCCCGGCACGCACCGCGGCTCCCTCGGCCGTGACATCAGCAGCGTCGATCAGCTCAACACTCTGATCCGCCAGTACAACCAGCAGTATGCCGGCAAGCTCAGTCCCCGCGGGCAGCGTAACCCGTATCTGTTCGAGTACGGCCCGGGAGTGACCTTCAACGACTCTTACATCTCGCAGGATCTTCAACTCAGCAAGGCGTTCAGAATCCGCGAACGGCTCAGGGTCGAAGGCACCGCTCAGGTCTTCAACCTGTTCAACATCTCGAATCTTGTCGGCGCGGCTGGCCTCCCTTCGACGCCGTTCACCGGCACACTGACGACCATTGCCTCCTCCACTGACGGCAGCGCCCCCGCTGGCTTCAAGGTGGGAACGGACGGCGGCTTATTCACCGCGGCAGGAGATCGCGTTCTCGGCGGGGTCAACCGGGCCTCAGGTTTCGGCAGCCTGTCAGCTACACGGCCGTCGATCCCAACCGGCACCGGTCTCCCACGCGCCTTCCAGTTTGGCCTGCGGCTGACTTTTTAGTTTGGCCTTCGACTGACGTTTTAAACTCACGCGGGGCAGGCGGCTGGAAAACTGGTAGACTCATCAGTAAATCAGGAGTTCATCGTGCGGCGTCGCAGAGCCCGCTGCCTGGTCGAGGGGGCAGTTTTTCTCATCGCTCTGGGAGGGTTGTGCCCCGGCAGGATTGCTGCTCAATCGAATCCCAGCCCGAAATCTTTGGACGCTCCAGGCCAGAAGCAGGAATCGCCACCCGGCGTACTATTTAACGCCGATACCACCCTCGTCCTGATTCCTGCCACCGTCACAGATTCGTCCAACCGCTTCGTTCTCGGCCTTCAGAAGCAGGATTTTCACCTTCTTGAGGATGGGGTGGAGCAGACGATCACGAATTTGTCCGGCGAAGATGCGCCTTTGTCGATCGGCCTGGTTTTCGATCTCAGCGGCAGCATGGACAGGAAGCTGCGGATCTCCCGCCAGGCCGCCGCCCAGTTCCTTAAGACGATGAACCCGGAGGATGAGGTCTTGCTCGTGGCATTCAGCGATCATGCAAAGCTGGTGTCCGGGTTCACCAGCCAGATAGAAGAGGTACAGAATCAGTTGATGTCGCTGCAGCCGGGGGGCCTTACTGCCCTCCTTGACGCGGTGGAGATGGGTTTGCAGGAAATGAAAAATGCCAAAAACGCGCGCAAAGCAATTCTGGTCATCTCCGACGGCGGCGACAACAACAGCCGGTATTCCTCAAGCCAGATCCAGTCTCTTGTACGCGAAGCGGATGTGCAACTCTATGCCATGGGCGTCTTTGAGCCTTCCATATTCGCCGGACTGACGAAGGAGGAGATTTCCGGCCCCCGCTTGCTCGCGGAAATCGCCGAGCAGACGGGAGGCCGGGTTTTCGCCGCGACCGATCCCAGCGACCTGCCGAATGTCGCCACCAGAATCGGAATCGAATTGCGGAACCAGTATGTTCTGGCTTATTCACCGAAAAGCGGAAGCAGGGACGGCAAATACCGCAAAGTGGAAGTCAAGGTAGCCCAGCCGGCCGGATTCTCGAGCCTCAAACTGCATTGGAGGCTCGGCTATTACGCGCCATCCCAGTAGCCCGGTCCGGCTAGCGTCTTACCGGCGGCGCCCGACAGGATGCGGACCTGCATGCGGTGTAGCCGGGTGCGGCATTCTGGACGGCGCGGAGTAAATCGATCCGCCGGGAACAACTCCGGTCGGGTATCGCCCCCCCACCTGCGGCGACGGGGTCAGTGGTCCATACGGGCGCCACAGAGGAGAGCGAAGCATCGTTGACCACCCAGGCAGCACCGTTGGCCACCCGTTTGGATACAACAGTCCGTAGCTATACGTCGGAAAGTAGATCGAGCTCAAGCTCGGTTGAGACGGGCTCCAGAAACTTAGCCCGTAAGGACTCGGGATGGATATCCCCGGAATTCCCGTAAGGGGAAAGTAGCTGAGTGAACCGGGCGAACCCGTCGTATTTTCGATTACGCGCGGATCGTCTATGATGCCCGCGGCCGTGGCGTTGTCCGATGCGATGGCCTGGCTGCGGCTCATCGCCCAGTTCTTAAACGGGTCTCCGGCGGCGACGGGCGCTTGCTCCGGCACCAGCACGGCGGCGAGCGGAAGGACCTCACCGCTTCGAATGGTGACCGCTTTGGTTCCTTCTTTTGTCAACACGTCAGCCTGGCCTTTGTATACGCTTACCTGTGCCGGATCGGAATCAATCCGGTAAACACCTTCCCGAGGGAGTCGCATCTGCCAATTCTTGTATATCAGCCTGAGATCGGTTTTTGCCTCTGGCTGCTTCGCTCTTGGCTGATTCGTTTCTGGCCGATTCGTTTCTCGCGGGTTCGTTTCCAAAATCGCAGACCCGGCAAGCAGCTCGACGCGAGTGTCGGAAAACGCGGTTGAGAGCATTCGGATGGCGCTGTTCTCGCCGATTCGGAGAAAAGTGGCCGGGGTAAGCAACACCTCAGCCTGGCCACGAGCCGTCCTCAAATCACAACCTTCCCCGATGTCCGGGAACCGGCCAAATTTCTGTACCAGTTGCTGGTCCCCGATGTACACGGAACCTTCGAAGAAGTAGACGGTGCCGGAATGCGTAGAAACCACCGACTGCGCCGGAGCGGAATTCCAGATGGCCGAAATCAAGCCTAACGCCGCGAGGAGAACGATACGGACATGGAGCATATAAGCCCCCTCCGTCAAAGTATCTACCTCGCCCGCGGCTCTGTCAACCACCATCGGCCCACAAAAAGTCGTGGTACATGCCGGATTAGTTTGGATCAGCTTTATTGCTGCTGGTTCGTTCGGCTCGGCGCCGGCAGCGGAGCCTGCCCAGCATCCAGATGGTCCCAGTTCAAAATCGCGTTGAACGCAAGGAAGAACGTGCCCTGCGCCTGCCACCGCCAGAACGGCCG
>Ga0206921_10222_pt1 | contig 15171 bp, 15 predicted proteins | sample Alteio_BWOrgHeat_66_FD_152930 | JGI IMG/M metagenome (GOLD analysis project Ga0206921, IMG submission 152930) | Enriched cells from forest soil in Barre Woods Harvard Forest LTER site, Petersham, Massachusetts, United States -... | ecosystem: Environmental > Terrestrial > Soil > Temperate forest >...
ATTCGTATAAACCGATAGACATGACCCACAACAACTGGACGCTACCCGAAATTGAAGCCATCTATCACTCGCCCCTGCTGGAGCTGATCTACCGTGCCGCCACCCTACACCGCCAGCACCAGGAGACCGGGGAAGTACAGGTCTGTACGCTCTTGTCCATCAAGACGGGAGGATGCCCCGAAGATTGCGCGTATTGTCCTCAGGCAGCCCGCTATAATACGGGTGTCGGGGTCCAGGCGCTGATGAAAAAGGAGGAAGTGCTGGAATACGCTTCGAGGGCGAAGGCCGCCGGCTCGACGCGCTTTTGCATGGGCGCGGCCTGGCGCGAAGTAAGGGATAACAAGGATTTCGACCGCGTGCTGGACATGGTGCGCGGGGTCAACGAATTGGGGATGGAAGTCTGTTGCACCCTGGGCATGCTCAACGAAGACCAGGCCAGGCGTTTGGCCGATGCGGGTCTTTATGCCTATAATCACAACCTCGACACGTCTTCGGAATTCTACGGAGAGATCATCTCGACGCGGACCTATGACGACAGGCTGACCACGCTGGACAATGTCCGGAATGCCGGCGTGACCGTTTGCTGCGGCGGAATTATCGGATTGGGGGAGACCCATGCGGACAGGATCAAAATGCTCCATACGTTAGCCACCTTACCGCAACATCCTGAAAGCGTTCCGGTGAACGCCCTGGTACGCGTCAAAGGGACGCCCCTGGAAAACAACCCTAAAGTTGATGTATGGGATATGATCCGGATGATCGCCACGGCACGGATCCTCATGCCTTCCACGATGGTGCGTCTCAGCGCCGGAAGGGCGGAGATGAGCCAGGCTGAACAGGCGTTGTGCTTTTTGGCCGGCGCGAATTCGATCTTTGCGGGCGACCGGCTGCTGACGACACCCAATCCCTCCTTCGAGGAAGACAATCAACTGTTTCAATTGCTGGGGCTAAAGCCGCGAATGGCGTTCAAAGGAGAGAGCGAACAACTGGCAGAGATAAAATAAGAAGAGCTACAGTCTTGCCACGGGACGCATCTGGCCCACTTCTTCGCAGATGTAGGTTTTACCGGCCAATACCTCATCTATGGCGGTCACCATCTCCTCGCTGGGGGAATTCTTGGTTACATATCCGTTGGCGCCGCTACGCAGCATCTCGGTCACATAGGAGCGTTCTGCCTGTACCGATACGCCGATGATCTTGATATCCGGCGCGAAACTCCGGATCATCCTGGTCGCCTCCAATCCATTGACGGGGTTCATATGGATATCCATCAGCATGACATCCGGTTGCAACTGCTTGGCCGCTTCGATGGCTTCCTGGCCATTGGCGCACTGTGCGATGACATGCAGGCCGGGTACCTGGCTAAGCACCCAGCTCCAGGCTTCCCGCACGTGTAAATGATCGTCTACGATGACTAATTTGATCATGGAAGGTTTTTTCTGCCGTTTCCAAAATTAACGCTTCGGCCTCAAAAACAAAGCAATTCCGGCGAAACCGGTAGCGATTACCCATTTTCCATTAAGCAATAAACCTTACATAAAAGGGCCGAGTGCGATGCGCTCGGCCCATCCCTTAAAACAACCAACATGAAAATCTGCTATAATAACAGCGTTCGGTTGGGGAAGGTTCGCTATAAAAAGCCAAATTTATTGTACCAGGCTCAATTCCAGCACCTGTTGCATCGTCTTGACGAAATTGAACTTGAGCCCCTTGATAAAAGAAGAATCTATCTCCTGCACATCTTTCTCATTCTGCCAGCAGAGGACTACTTCTTTCAGCCCCGCCCTCCTGGCAGCCAGGATCTTTTCCTTGATGCCGCCTACGGGCAGCACCTGGCCCCGCAGCGTGATCTCCCCGGTCATGGCCAGGTAAGGTTTGACCCTCCGTCCCGTGAAGGCGGATGCGATCGAGCTCATCATCGTCACCCCCGCGCTTGGACCGTCTTTAGGGACTGCTCCTTCGGGAACGTGCACGTGAATCGTCTTCTTGTTAAAGGCTTCCGGATCGATATCGTATTTCCGGGCATTGGATTGCAGGTAAGTCAGCGCGGTGGCGGCGCTTTCTTTCATGACATTCCCGAGATTGCCGGTCAGCTTGAGATCGCCCTTGCCGTCGCTGAGCGAGGTCTCTACAAACAGGATATCGCCGCCCACATAGGTCCAGGCAAGGCCGACGGCAACGCCCGGCATATTAGCGACTTTATACAGGTCGTTGCTATACCTCGATTTCCCCAATACCTTTTCGACATCGGCCTGTGTCAGCTGTGCCTTCAGCTTCCCCTTCATCGCATACTCCTTCGCCTGGTAGCGCATGATGGAGGCCAGCTGCCGGTCCAGTTCGCGAACGCCGCTCTCCCGGGTATAATCCTGGATCACCTTCTCCAGCACCTTGTCTCCGATCTTTAAGTTCATGGGCTTCAGACCATGCAACTCTTTTTGCTTCGGCACCAGGTGACGGCGCGCGATCTCCACCTTCTCTTCCACTGCGTAGCCGCTGAGATCGATGATCTCCAACCTGTCCCGAAGGGCAGGTTGAATGGCGTTTATATCATTGGCCGTGGCCACGAAAAGCACCTTGCTGAGGTCATATTCCAACTCGAGATAATTATCGTAGAAGGTATGATTTTGTTCGGGGTCCAGCACCTCCAGCAGGGCGGATGACGGATCCCCGCGGAAATCACTTCCCGTCTTGTCTATCTCATCGAGGATCATCACCGGGTTGGAGGATTTGATCTTCCGCAGCGATTGGAGTATCCTTCCGGGCATAGCTCCGATGTAGGTTTTCCGATGTCCGCGTATCTCGCTCTCGTCATGAAGTCCGCCCAGCGAGATGCGCACGTATTTCCTGCCGATGGCATTGGCGATGCTGCGCCCCAGCGAAGTCTTGCCGATCCCGGGAGGACCGACAAAACAAAGGATGGGGCTTTTCATATCCCCTTTCAGCTTTAGCACGGCCAGGTATTCGAGGATGCGTTCCTTCACCTTGTCCATGCCGTAGTGATCATGGTCGAGTATCTTTTTGGCGCGTTTGAGGTCATAGGAATCCTCCGTATAATCCTGCCACGGCAGCTCCAGCATCAGATCGAGATGATTATAGACGACCGAGTAATCCGGAGTGCTGGGATGCATACGCTCCAGGCGTTCGATGCCCTTGCGGAAAAGGTCACGGGCAGCAGAAGGCCATATCTTGCTTTCGGCTTTTTTCTGCATTTCCTTTACCTCCCGCTCGTTGCTGTCACCGCCGAGTTCGTCCTTGATGCTCTTCAGCTGTTGCTGCAGGAAATACTCCCGCTGCTGTTTGTCGAGCTCGGTCTTCGTCCTGTTCGTCAACTTATTTTTCAGTTCGGCAAATTGAAGCTCGCGTTGCAACAGCTGCATCAGGAGGTCCGCGCGGGACTTGATATGATGTATCTCCAGCAACTGTTGTTTCTCGTGCAGCTCGGTATTGAGATTACTCGAAATGAAATGGATGAGAAAAGATGGGTTCTCGATATTCTTCAGGATAATGGAGGCCTCCGATGGGATGTTGGGAGACAACTGAATGATCTGTGCGGCGAGGTCCTTGATGTTGGAGACATAGGCTTCGAAGTCCTGCTCTTTGGGCGCCTCGTCTTCCTGGAGGAGCACGACCTGCGCCTTGAAATAGGGGTCCTCGGCGGTCACCGCTCCTACTTTGAAACGCCGCCTTCCCTGCAGGATGACAGTGGTGCCTCCGTCCGGCATCTTGATGAGCTTGATGATGCGGGCAACCGTACCGACGTCTTCCAGGTCCGTCACTGTGGGGTCCTCGATCGTGCTGTCTTTTTGTGCAAGCACGCCGATCAGGCGGTCAGCTTTGTAGGCGTCATTGACGGCTTTAATGCTCTTGTCGCGGCCCACCGTGATCGGCAGGACCACGCCGGGAAAAAGCACGGTATTGCGTAGAGGCAATACCGGCAGTTCTTTGGGTATCTCGATATCGTTCAACCCATCATTATCCGACTCATTCAAGGGTATGATGGGCATAAAGTCCAGGTCATCCTCCGCACGCATGAAAATATTCTCTTTCATATTCATTGCCAAATTACCACCTGTAAGGGAAATATCCTACTCTTTTTATAAAATGAGGCCGTCTACCAGCCAAAAGTAGACGGCCTCATTTTCCATAATGTCCGGTAAGCGGCGCTTACCAGCGAGGCCCCCCTCGCGTTGGCGCGAGGGGGGCCAATCAAAACAATTTTGCACGGATTTAGAAAATCCGGAATCCCGCATAAACCTCCCAGCCGTGGTTCTTCCAATTTACCTCGCTGTTCTGAATATTGTTGATGTTGTTCAAACTTGCCACATACCGCGCCCCCACCTTTAATTTTGCAAGGTTGAGCTGCGCCCCGCCTACCACGGATACATCACCCTTTTTGAAGGCTTCATGCGCATTGTCGACAAGATGCTCGTCGGAGTTGAGCATGATGCCAAACTGCGGTCCGGCAAGGAGGCTCAGGAAGGGGAGCGGCCTGAAACTCAGCAAGACCGGGATACTGAGATAGTTAAGCTTGCCTTTGACGTCATCGAACCCGCTGACATCATAGATCGAGCTGAATGAACTGGTCGTGCGATAGTTTGTTTGGTTAAACATCATTTCGGGCTGGATGCCCCAATGGGGTGTAAAATTGATCTCTGAAAAAGCGCCGACGGCATAACCGAACTGGAATTCCTGATCGAAGGACTGGCCGTCGACCTTAAAGAGATTGGCGCCCGCCTTGATGCCGATGTGAAATCCCTGTGCCCGGGAGTGGTACAGGAGTAGCAGCAACGGGACGAATAATACGAATGCCTTCCTTTTCATGATGGATTTGTTTTGATGAAAGAATGGATTGCATGTACTATTCAATTCATATGCCAGGGGTATTATTTCTTCTTCAGCTTAATGTCCTTGAACTGGTAGCCAACATATGCATTGAATCCATATTGCCTCCAGGCGTCGGTTGACCTGTAGGAAATATTGTTCAGCCCGGCCGAATACCGGACCCCGAAGATGACTTTGCCGAGGTTCAGCTGTCCGCCGAATACGATCGAAAGATCACTTTTTTTGAAGGCATTGACGCCAGGCTCCAGCGGCAACAGCCCTTGCGTCTGCTGAACCAGGAATCCATACTGCGGACCCAGCAGCAACGATAATTGCGGCACCGGTTTGTAAACCACCAGCACCGGAAGAGCGGCGTAGTTCAGGATCACCTGCTGAAAACTGACACCGCCGTATAGCTGGTTGAAATCGGCAGAGGTCTTGCCTATCGTTTGATTCCAGATCAGCTCTGGCTGCAGGGACCATTTCGATGTAAAATTCAGCTGTCCGTAAAGCCCGGCAACAAAACCCGGATAATGTTTGCCGTCAAAAGACCTGCCTCCAATTTTCATATAATCTCCTCCGGCCTTGATTCCCAGCTGAAGCGAAGATTGTGCATGCGCGTGGACGATAGAAGCGGTAAGCAGAAGCAGGCAAAAGGCGAACCTTGCGGTCGATTTCTTTAAAGCCAGTTTGTTCATGGTCGATTTCATTGTTGTTGAATCTGTTTTAGTAGTTCCTGTAATCATTGGATGAAAATACGCTTGAATAGTTTATTGGATTGTTAAAATACCTAAAAGGCTCGTTAATTGTTAAAGCTATCTTAAAGTGGAAGTTCATGCCAGCTCGATGAGGGTGATTTCCGGCAATATCCCAAAACGGCCGGGATAGCCGATAAAACCATAGCCCCGGTTGACATACAATTTCTGACGGCCCTGCTCGTACAGCCCAGCCCATTGTTTATAGATGTACTGTACCGGGCTCCATTTGAAACCGGGTAGTTCGACGCCATATTGCATGCCGTGGGTATGACCGGACAACATGAGGTCGATATCCGGGTATTCCGGACGGATCTCGGCATCCCAATGGCTGGGGTCGTGGCTCATCAGGATCTTGAAGGGGTATTTCTCCGCGCCCGGATAGGCCAGGTCCATCCGGCCGTATTTGGGGAACCGCGCCTTCGCGCTCCAGTTCTCGACGCCGATAAGTGCGATCTGCTCCCCGCCCTTTTCCAGGACCACATGTTCATTCATGAGCAACCGCCAGCCCATATTCCGCTCGATTTGCTTGAGCATTTCCAAATTGCCTTTTTTCAGCTCCAGCGTCTCCCACCAACCATAGTCTCCGTAATCGTGGTTGCCGAGGGTCGAAAAGATCCCCATGGGAGCTTGCAGCCGGCTAAAGATGGACTGATATTCTTTCATCTCCTCGGACCGGTTATTGACAAGGTCGCCTGTGAAAAGGATGAGGTCCGGCCGTTGTTCGAGGATCATATCCACCCCCCTGGCAACTGCGTGCGGGTTAGCCAGACTACCTGAATGGATATCGGATATCTGTATGATCTTGAGACCTTTAAAAGAGCCGGGTAAGTTATCGAAAGCCAGTTTTATCCGGTGTATCCGGTAATTGTACTTGTTCGCAAATCCATAGACAAGCGACGAAAAGACGCCGGTTCCCAGACCCAGGCCCAGCCAGCTTAGAAAGGTCGACCGGGAAATGGCCCCATGCCCGGATGGTTTGGCATGCATTGTCCTGGTAATGATCCATTGCAGGAGTCTTCGAAGGTCGTCGACGAGCAGGAAAGCGGCTGCGATCGCCTTGGCGATATAGAGACCAAGGACTATGACCACCAGGTAGCTGGCAGTCCTGCTATCCGGATTCCGCCGAACGGTGATGATCAGCGTAATGAGCGCTATGACGGCAATTCCCCAATGCACCACAAACACCGTTACCCGCCATCGGGACGATAAACCCAGGGTGACCGCCTTCAGCGCCTGAAACACGTAAACATCTAATAACAATGCTATAAGGAGAAAGATCAGGATAAACCTCGGGCTACGCATGAATACACGAATTAGAAGCAAAATTGCGCTAAACTCATGAAAGTTGAGAGAATTTATGTCGAAGAATGTAAATTTGTCCGCAACTATGGCAAAAACTATCGGCGTAGCAAATCAAAAAGGAGGTGTAGGCAAGACCACTTCCGCAATCAATCTGGCGGCCAGCTTTGCCGTATTGGAATTCAAAACCCTGCTGGTCGACGCGGATCCGCAGGCCAACAGCACCACTGGGGTCGGCTTCGATCTGCACAATGTGACCCAGAGTCTGTATGACTGCATGGTCAACCATATTCCCGTCAGGGATGTCATCCTCAAATCGGAGATCCCCCACCTTGACGTCGTGCCTTCGCATATCGACCTGGTAGGCTACGAGATCGAAATGATCAATTATCCCAATCGCGAGAGCGTTCTGAAGGGCATCCTCGAACCGATAAAAGACGAATATGATTTTATCATTATAGATTGCTCCCCTTCCCTGGGGCTGATCACGGTGAACGCTCTGACGGCCGCGGATTCGGTCATCGTTCCCGTACAGACGGAATTCTTTGCCCTGGAAGGGCTGGGCAAATTGTTGAATACCGTGAAGATCGTCCAGAGCAGGCTCAATCCCCAACTGGCCATCGAAGGGATCCTGATGACTATGTACGACGGCCGGCTGCGGTTGTGTAACCAGGTGGTCAGCGAGGTTAGAAAACATTTCGATGAGATCGTTTTCAACACGATCATCCACCGCAATACGAAGATAAGCGAAGCTCCGAGCGTCGGCAAACCGGTGATCCTGTATGATGCCCTGAGCAAGGGCTCCGTCAATTACCTCAATCTCGCAAAAGAGATCCTGCAAAAGAACAACATGACCCGTATCCGGCAAGAAGAGAGAATCCTTGAATAATTCAGCAAACATGACAACCCCCCATAAAAAAGATAAAGAGGCCCTGGGTAAAGGCATCAGGTCCCTGCTGCAAAGCATCGATGCCGATCTGAAGACGACATCGGGCGAACTGAAGTCGTCCGTTGTAGAGGCCGTCACCAATATGTTGCGCGTGCCGCTCGAACAGATCGAGACCAACCCCCGCCAGCCACGCCACGACTTCGATGAGACCGCCCTGCAGGAGCTGGCCCATTCCATACGGCTGCATGATATCATCCAGCCGGTGACCGTTTCCAAACTCCCCAGCGGCAAATACCGCCTCATTTCCGGCGAGCGGCGTTACCGTGCCGCGAAAATGGCAGATCTGAGGGACATCCCGGCTTATGTGCGTCAGGCCGATGACCAACAGCTGCTCGAGCTGGCGCTGCTGGAGAATTTGCAACGCGAAGACCTCAACGCCATGGAGATCGCCCTCAGCTACAAACGCATGATGGAAGAGCTGAACTATACCCAGGAGCAGGTGGCGGAAAGGATGGGGAAAGAAAGAAGTACGGTGGCGAATTACATCCGGCTGCTCAAACTGCCGCCCGACATCCAGGTGGCGGTGCGCAATAATCAGCTGTCCATGGGTCATGCCCGCGCCCTCGTCAATGTCGATACCGTCGATAAGCAATTGTACCTGTTCAGCGAGATCAGGGAGAAGGGATTGTCGGTAAGACAGACGGAAGAACTGGTCCGGAAACTGTACAAGGAGAATACTCCTGTTAAAAATTCGGTAAAGCAGGGATTGCCCGAAGCGTTCAAAAGAATTGAAGATAACTTAGCATCTCATTTCAGCACCCGGGTAAAACTCAATCACAATAAGAAAGGAGAAGGCAGTATTTCAATTGAGTATTACTCGCTCCAGGAATTGAACAAATTGCTGGACCAATTGGGTGTCTCGGTCAACTGATCCCCGTATGAAGATGGTCCGGTATTTATTAGCCTTTTTGGTTGGTCTTGCCCTGCATTTCGGTTGCCAGGCGCAAACCGACACCATCCCTGCCCCTGCCAAAGGCAAGCCGCATCGGCACAAGTATAATATCTATAAAGTCGACTCGGTGACCCTGGCGGTGCACAGTCCCCACAAGGCCTCGCTTTATTCCACGGTCTTCCCCGGTCTGGGACAGATTTACAATCGAAAATACTGGAAGGTCCCCATTGTCTGGGCGGCGGTAGGGATACCGGTCTATACCTATTTCTACAACAAGAACTGGTATCAGAAATGCCAGTTCGCGATCTCCGTCGTCGATAATTACCCGCCGGGGACTACGGTGCCGGCCGACACACTTGCGATGGTTGATCCGAAGCTGCAGGGCTTCGTCACGTCCGGAGATGACAACAATCTCCGCACCTATCGGAACGAGTTTCGGAAAGACCAGGACTATTCGATCTTATTCTTCCTCCTCTTCTGGGGGTTGAACATCGTGGATGCGACGGTAGACGCCCACCTGATGAGTTTCGACGTCAGCAACAAGCTGACCTTCCATCTGCAGCCTCCCGCCACACCCGCGACCTTACCCGGCCCGATGGGCACCGGAATGGGTCTTAGCCTCGTGGTGGATTTCCACAAGCCAAAAAGAATTATTCGTAAATTTCCGCCATGAAGATTGCGCTTATCGGTTATGGGAAAATGGGTAAGGCCATCGAAGAGATCGCCGTCTCCCGGGGCCATACCATCGTGCTCAAGGTGTCCATCGACAACCTGGAAGACAACACCATCCCCAGGATCGCAGCGGCGGATACGGCTATTGAATTCACGGGACCTGACAGCGCCCGCGACAATATCATCCGATGCATCGACGCCGGCGTTCCGGTAGTCTCCGGTTCCACCGGCTGGCTCTCAGACCTGGAAATGGTCCGGCAGTACTGTCTGCAAAAGAGCGGCGCCTTTCTATACGCCAGCAATTTTAGTGTCGGCGTCAACATCTTTTTCGAGGTCAACCGCCGGCTGGCAATGCTGATGTCCTCGCATCCCGACTATGAGCCCAGGATAACGGAGATCCACCATACGGAAAAAAAAGACGCGCCCAGCGGCACCGCCATCACGATCGCCGAACAGGTACTCGAAAAAATTCAACGAAAAAAAGGATGGGTCAATCATATTAGTGATAACTTAGAAGAGTTGGAGATCCTTAGCGAACGAACGGATCCCGCGCCCGGCACGCATATCGTGGAATACAGGTCTCCGATCGATTCGATCACGATCACGCATACGGCGCATAACCGCCGGGGGTTCGCCATGGGAGCGGTGCTGGCTGCGGAATTCATCGCAGGGAAAAAAGGGATTTTCCGTATGAGCGAGGTATTGGGCTTTTAACTGCCCGTGATTGAAAACCATTGGTCAAAAGGAGTAACATGCTTTCGAAAAAAACACAATATGCTTTCCAGGCCCTGATGTACCTGGCCGAAAAAGAGAACGACGAACCGGTGTTGATCGCCGAGATCGCCAGGAAAAAAAAGATCCCCTTAAAATTCCTCGAGAATATCCTGCTGGAATTGAAAAATGCGAATATACTGGACAGTAAGAAAGGCAAAGGGGGCGGCTATTATTTTGCAAAGGATCCAAAGGACGTGCCGCTCGCCATGGTCATGCGCCTGCTGGATGGCCCCATTTCGCTTTTACCCTGCGTAAGCCTTTATTTCTACGAAAGATGCAAGAACTGCGATGAAAAAAGCTGCGGTCTGCACACGGTGATGTGCCAGGTACGGGACGCCAATCTGAAGATCCTCGAAAAAAAGACTATCGCAGACCTGGCAAAGGGGTGAGCTAACCTCCCGCCGCCTTCCGCTCCAGACAGATAAAATGATTGAAGCATAGCCTTTCGGCTATCCCGAGCAGCCCGCGGACCCTCTCGAGCAAAATCCCGACCTCTTCGCCGGTGATCACGAATTCCTCTTTATAACGGGCATCCACATATCCAGATGACAATAGCCGGAACAAATGGTCTTCCTCCGCATTGTCCCTGGGAAACAGCAACGCCAGCTCCAGCGACAGGCGATTGGTATAGCGTCTCAATTTATCCAGGTTGTGCGTAGTAGGTTTATAGCCGGTGAAGGCCAGCAGGATCGCCTGGTAGGCGTGCTCCGCGGCCTGGTGCAGCAGGAAGCCGGCCAACTTCCATTCTTTTTCCTGCTGGTTGAATTGCGCGCTGCGGAAAAAAGCCCGCGCCTGCCGTCCCCATCTTTCAAAATCCCGCCCGGCCAGCCATCGCACCTGCTCCCAGTCCGGCAGGCCGGCCTTAACCAGCGGTGTCCGGTGCGCATCATACAACAATACCCCTTCCTCGGCCACCATCGAAAAAAAGGGTTGTCCTTCGCTCAGACGCCGGTTGACATACCCGATATCGTGTACGAGGGCGGTAACGGCCACCTCCTCCCGGCAACGGTTCTCGACCAGGTCCTGCAGCTCATAATCCGACCGACGGTCATCGGCCCGCGTCACTACCAGCATATCATAAGCGCCCAATACGGGAGGGAGGGACCGGGAAATATCGGACAGCGCCGCGCCATTCGCCGCCCCTCCATAAAGTCCAAAAAGGATGATCTTCTCCGGCTGAACGGCCCTGACGATGATCCTTACCGCCCTTTCGACCTTGTCACGCTGTCCCTGCGACAAATGTTTTAACGAAGTATTCATAGTATCTGAAGTTAGATTATCAATAAATTTGGCTAATATTGTAAAATACGAATATCAATATTTTTACTCAAAAACACCAATAAATTTACTGACCTATTCAGGACCTCGATCTTATTGCTATGCACTACTTAGGAAAGAATATCCGTCACCTGCGCAAGCAGATGTCCAAAACCCAGTCGGAGATCGCATCCCTGATCAAAAAGGGGCAAACCACGATAGGGAATTGGGAGAATGGGATCAGTGAGCCCAATTTGGAGGAGCTGCTGATCCTTAGCAATTTTTTTGATATTCCGCTGGATACGCTGATCAGGGTCGACCTGGCCGCGACCGCCCCTCCACACCGCCGTGAAATGAGCGCCGGTCTGCAATATGATCATTCGCCGGAGTCCCCCATGGTCGTCAGGGAGAAGGACGACAAACTCATCTACGTTCTGCAGGAGATCAAGTCATTGAGAGAGGAAATGGAAAGACGTCTGCCGAAATGATCAGAGACGCAGGTTTTCTATCACGACCGCCGAGGCGCCGCCACCTCCGTTACAGATGCCCGCCGCCCCATACCTGGCCTTATTTTGCAGCAGAACATGGATCAGCGTCACCAGTATCCGCGCCCCGCTGGCTCCCAGGGGATGGCCGATGGACACCGCGCCTCCATGGACATTCACCCGCTGAGGATCGATCTTTAACCGTCTCGTGTTCTCGATACCTACGACTGAAAAGGCTTCGTTCAATTCCCAATAAGCAATGTCCTCCATCCTGAGCCCTGCGCGGGAGACGGCTTTGGGCACCGCGATCGCCGGGGTCGTCGTGAACCATTCCGGCGCCTGTTCGGCATCCGCATAGCCGGCGATCCTGGCCAGCGGCCGGATCCCCAGTTCGTCCGCTTTTTCCCGGCTCATGAGCACCAGCGCCGCTGCGCCGTCGTTCAGTGTAGACGCATTGGCGGCAGTAACCGTGCCGTCCTTTTGAAAGGAGGGCTTCAGCTCGGGTATCTTGTCGAATTTTACATTGAAAGGCTCTTCGTCCCTGCCGAAGAGGAGGGGCGGCCCTTTCCGCTGAGGTATCTCCACCGGCACCACTTCCGCATCGAAAAGGCCGGCCTCCCAGGCAGCCTGGCTTCTCTGGTAGCTGGCGATGGCAAACGCATCCTGCTCTTCACGGCTGATGCCGCAGGTCGCCGCACACAATTCGGCAGCATTCCCCATGGCTTTGCCATCATAGGCGTCCGTCAGCCCGTCCTTCGCCAAGCCGTCGATCAGCGATGTATTCCCATATTTATTCCCCCATCGCAACTGTTCGATATAGAAAGGCACATTACTCATGCTTTCCATGCCGCCCGCGACGGCGATACCGGCATCACCCAGGGCGATGCCCTGTGAAGCCTGCATCACGGCCTTCATACCGCTGGCGCACACCTTATTCACCGTAGTACAGATGACCTCATCGGGCAAACCGGCCCCTTTGGCCGCCTGCCGTGCAGGCGCCTGCCCCAGGTTGCCCTGCAATACGCAACCCATCAGCACTTCCTGTACGCGGGCCGCATCGACGCCGGCTTTTTCCAATGCGCCCCTGATCGCAATCGCGCCGAGCCGGACGGAGGGGATCTCTTTCAATCCTCCGCCGAAAGCGCCGATCGGCGTCCTGACTGCCGACACGATGACCACTTCTTTGTTCATATGGTAATTGGTTTTCGCAAATATAGGCCAAAAACTAACACTTGTTAGGGCCGTCAGTTCCTTTTGACGACCCTGTCCTTTACGATCGCCCGCATCGCTGCTTCCTGGTAATGCTGGCTGACCGGAATGACCGCCGGTCCGAGGCGGATCGTATTGCCCATGATGCTGCTGATCATTTCCCTGTTCACGACAAAGGATTTATGTACCTGTATGAATTGTTCGGCAGGCAACCGGGCCAGCATGCTCTTCAGGGTGAGATAAACGATCAATTTACGACCCGCCGTATGAAGGACGATATAATTCATCATCGCCTCTATGTACAGCAATTCACCATATCCCACTTTCTCCAGGGCATCGCCGCATTTTACAAAAAAATGCTCCTCCTTCGTCGGCTCTCCCGGGGCATGCCGGTCTGTCATCCCCTGGCTGTGCTTCAACAGGGCCTTGTGGCAGGCTTTCAGGAAACGTTCGAAGGAGATGGGTTTCAGCAAATAGTCCACGACATCCAGCTCGAATCCGTCCAGCGCATATTCGGCATAGGCTGTTGTAATGATCACCAGGGGTTGCCGGCCGCCGGCGCTGCCGGCCCGCAAAAAGGCGATGCCGCTCATCTTCGGCATATTGATGTCCATGAACATCAGGTCGATGTCCCCCCCGGCCAGCAATACATCCGCCTTCAAGGGGTTTTCGGCCATGCCTGCGAGCTCCAGGTAGTCGATATCTTCGATATATTCCCCGATAACTTTCCTGGCTACCGGCTCATCATCCACTATAATGGCTTTCATTGACATGGTTTTTGATATTTAGTGTCAGAAGGACTTCATACGAAAGGTCCCCATCAGTGATCACCAACCGATGGCGGCCGGGATACTGCAGATCGAGCCTCCGCCTGGCATTGGCGATCCCGATACCGCCTTTCTCCCATTCCACCGCAGTCCTGTCCTTCGTATTATAGGCGCGGAACGTGACCTCATCTTTATGTTTCCGGAAGGCAATGATGACTTCGCCGCCGTCCTCTTGCGCGCTGACATATTTGAAGGCATTCTCGACAAAAGTGATCAGCAGCAGCGGAGCGATCGTGAATCCCGCGATATCCTCCGGAATATCCAGGCGGACACGCAGGTGCTCTTCCCTCCGGCCCTGCTGGAGCGCTACGTAGTGCCGGATATATTGCAGCTCCTTCTCGATGACGATCTTGTCCACATTGCATTCGTACAATTGATATCGCAACATTTCCGAAAAGCTCAGCAGCATATCCCTGGCCTCGCCATTGCGCCTGTCGATGTGCCCGTATATCGAATTGATGGAATTGAAAAGGAAATGCGGGTTGAACTGCGCCTTGAGGAAGTCCAGCTCATGGCGCATCCTTTGTTTTTCCATGGCATCCAGGTGCTGCCGGAACCCTATTTTTTCAATCGCCTGCTGGACGGACACCGCAAACACCACCCAAATGAAAATATTGAGGAAGGATTCACGGAATACGCCGCCCGCATCCGGCGCTGGGTGGCCCGGCAAAAAGACATGTACCTGGAGCCAGAGCGCCAGGGGAGTCCTGATGAGCGCGCTCAATGCGATGGTCAGCGGGAGAAACCCGGCAAAAAGCAGGTATTTTTTGCGATTGAGCAGGCGTGGTATGGCGTAGTACACCTGGACATAGAAATTGGCGATCACGAATAACAGGTAGCAAAACTGCACGGTCATCGTCCGGGTGACGGCGAAGACATGGTCATGGAACAACAGTATCCACGTAAGATACAGGCCGGACCATAGCCCGATGGATATCCAGATGTGTTGCTGCTTCATGCCTTGTAAAGATACTCCCTCGCCGGTGACCGGGGTGGTATTTTACACGAAGTGCCCCAAAACCGGGATGACATGCCGGTGCCCCGTCTGATCAAGTCGCGGGACTGCCTGGCGTAAAAAAGTTGCCGCCAACATCCCGGGGATGTTGTTTTGCTTAAAAATCATCAACACATGAAAAAAGTAATATCCTGGCTGCTCGATCCGCCCATTTTCGGCCCACCCCCTGGTTAGGGTAGACGAATTTCAATATACCTTCCCAGAAAAAAACAC
>Ga0206921_10228_pt1 | contig 15162 bp, 13 predicted proteins | sample Alteio_BWOrgHeat_66_FD_152930 | JGI IMG/M metagenome (GOLD analysis project Ga0206921, IMG submission 152930) | Enriched cells from forest soil in Barre Woods Harvard Forest LTER site, Petersham, Massachusetts, United States -... | ecosystem: Environmental > Terrestrial > Soil > Temperate forest >...
AAAAGGCAATGAATATTTCGTTGATTTATTATTTTACAACCGCCGCTTAAAGTCATTAGTGGCAATGGAAATTAAAAAAGGAAAATTTCAACCGGAATATGCAGGTAAGATGAATTTCTATTTAAACTTGCTGGATGATTACGTGCGCGAACCTGATGAGAACCCCTCTATTGGTATTATTTTATGCTCGAAGCGTGACCGTTTTGAGGTGGAGTATGCTTTGCGTGGCATTGATAAACCTGTTGGCGTTTCAGAGTTTCGCTTAACCCGAACACTACCAGCGGAATTAAGTGATAAGTTGCCTAATCCTGATGAATTAGAAAGTGAAATATTGAAAGAGTTGGGAGTGTTACATAATGAGAAGGAGCTTTTGGAAGATAATATAGTGCTATAATTAAATTGACATTTAAAAATTTATATATGCCAAGGAGGGACGTATGAAAATTCAATCGTGTGGGTGTGCGCAGGTAAAGTCTTTTGAAAAATATATTGCTGATTTAGTAGGTTTATTTGATTATTCTGATTTTTCCCCAGAGAATAGTGATCGTTTGTATGAAAAATTTGAATCAGTTTTTAATAAAACAACACCCTATTGGGAAAAGTCTGAGACTGACCATTCTTGGTACGTCATTAAGTTTAAAAAATATGGTAATAACCGTAAACAAGTGTTATTAAAATTTACTTTTCTCCCTCGAAAATTGTTATTGGAATTAGTAGATGAAAATTTGCAGTCATTACATGAAAAAGATGAAATATCTTTCTCAGAAATGTGGAAAGATCATGCTATTTTGCTTTCAAAAGTAACGATGCTTATAAGAAAAGGATTAACCTCAGCGGAAGAGCTAATAACATAAATTATTCTCTGTTATTAAATTTGTACCGAAACCTATAAGCTGAGGTGCTAGACTCAACTTATAGGCGTGGTGCCTATACGATCAGTCATGCTTTTCTAGCTGCTCCGGTAATTGACATTTATCTCTTCTAAGAGCTAAAAAAACTAAAAGCCCTCGGGATCGGTATTCCCGCTATTTAGTATGGGAATACGTACTGCCGAGGGCATTATTGATGTTAACTATAAACATATTAATGTTAGCGATCAATAAAAGAAATAATAATAGCGTTATTATATGATCAGCCACATTTTTCTAACAGTTTCAATAGAACCTCTTGTATTGCATCTTTTATCTCATCACTCACAGTGCTTGATGGGCTTAATGTATTAGTCATCGCCAACATGAAGTCATCGTAGTATCGTGGGAAGCCGAGAATTTTAAAAGGATAAATCGCATTACAAACCATTTCTGCTACTGCTACAGATAACCGCTCAAATCTTTCTTGATGCTGAGTCAAATTACTGTATCGCAAAAAAGCAGCAAGGTGCGGTCTGCATGACCGTGTCCTGCTGCCTTCTGCCATAACAGCAGTAAAACTTAGCCCCATCAATGTGCAAAGTTGTTGCTGATAATCTGTGGGAATATTAACAACAGAAGAGCAGCGTTCTTCCAAAGCTGCATTAATTAAATAAGCTAGATGTGGAACGGGATTGCTTGGACGAGATGAAACCGCTAAGATGTCTTTAGCCATATTTGCCTCTATGTCAGGTGAATGTGGTTAGCACTGGCCTTGTGTTACTAGCACTTGGCTGGTGCGCTTCTTAAGCCCAGTGAACAGTTAGCTTAACAATACCGCTTATGTTCACTTGGCTCTCCTCTTCTTGCAAACAGAGTTTACAAAAAGTTTCTTTATCATCCACTTGGCTTATTGAAATGTCAAGCGCGATTATTTCTTGATTATTTCTTTTGTTTGAGCTTGGTTGCTGGGCTGCAAATTGGTTGCAGTTTGTATTTCATTTCTAAGTAAATTGCTTGCAATGCATTTACAAATCATCGGCAATTATTTTGCGATTCTTAGGTTAGGCCAAAGAGTCCTGCTTATTTTGGCGCAGTGCTACAAAAATATTTTAGCAATCAGAAACTTATAAAGAGCGAAGTAGAACTCTTTATCTTGCTGTAAGAAAGGGAGGTTAATATATCCAGCAGTTAATGCTGTTAGCGTCAAATAAAATTATTTTTTCTTTAAGGAAAGGAAAATATTTATATATAAGATTAAGGCAAGAAGAATCCTCATTGAAGATAGAGATGCCAATTTTTTCAATCTGGGCATGATTGTGCAGTATTGCTTTTAAAATATGCTCGTCTTGTTCGGTTACACCCCATCCGTAAATTACTATTTTATTTCCTACTTGATACAGCTCGGAATAAACACGGGCTAGGTATGAGTTGCTTCTAATTCTGTCTAGTTTTTGCTTGGAGTCTCCTTCGCTTATAAATAGAGGAGCATATTCCTTGGTTTCCCATTTTTCTTTTATAAAAGTGATAAGGTCAAATGATGTTTTTTTACAAGTAAGTTTTTTGGTGAGTTGTTCTCTATCAGTTACTAAAGATAAATTGCCATGAGGATATAATACTAATGTTGCACCTTCAGCCTTACCATGACATGTGCGAAGCATATCCCAGTCAGGGGTAGACTGCCCATTGTCAGTAAATGTATCTTTAAGCCAATTACCAAATAAGTCTTTACCTTTCATGATAATCCAATAGACAAGGCAGTCATAATTTAGTGATATGACGGTAGAAAAATTTTTTAAAAAATTAGCAGCTTTTTCTAGTTTTATTGAAAAAGTAGGATCTTCATTTTTCCAATCTTGAAATGAGCCATGAGCTGTTTGTACTGTGTCGATCAAGGCAGTTCTTATTGAATAGTAGGCGTTATCCATTTCTTTGCCCTTGATTTTCAATACCTTGTTGATATTTGACGCATACCAGAGTTGCTGAAGGATATACTCAAAACTTTTAGTCTTAGCGGAAAATAACTTAAATATTTTTGCAATCTCGTCTGTTATGATTTTGCTATCTCCAGCTATTTCGTATAGTGAAGAATAATTAAACTTATTATGAAACGCTATACTTGCTCCATTTCCCAAGATTATCGCAGCTTTTGAGAACTCATCTTTAATTGTGTCCCATTCACGAATGTCCATAGCAGACTTTCCTTGTGCAAGATAATGGTATTTTAATTGATCTGTTTTAAAGATATCATTTTTTATTGTTCATCATGATTGCTAGAGATACCTTGATAGTATTCTATTGCTGCACCCTATATGCACCCTAATGGGAACGCTAAAATTTGGGAGAATTCTATAACCTTTTGATTCTATTCCTCGGGGTGACATGATTCGAACATGCGGCCCCTGCTTCCCGAAAGCAGTGCTCTACCAAGCTGAGCTACACCCCGTATCAACAACTACGTTCTACTACAAATCCAGCGAGTGTATGTAATGCCTGACGATAAGGCGATTCGGGAATAAGTGTAAGAACATCACGCGCTTGCTTTGCATACTGTTTTGCAGCGTTGGCAGTGTACTCGATGGCACCGGTGGATTCAATAATTTTGACTATAGTGGTTAATTCTGTAGCGGAACCGGTTTCAATAGCGCGACGGAGCAGGCTTACTTCGTGAGTAGCTCCTTGAGTTAATGCGTAGATTAAGGGGAGAGTAGGTTTTCCTTCTGCTAAATCATTTCCCATGTTCTTGCCAGTTTGTTCAGCGGAAGCACTGTAATCAAGCACATCATCTATGAGTTGATAGGCAATGCCAAGGTTCAAGCCATACTGTTGCATGGCTGTCAGATAAGCTGTATTTTCTGTAGAAAGAGCAGCGCCAGCCTGGGTGGCGACTTCAAATAGTTTTGCTGTTTTGCGTGTAATCACTTCAAAGTAAGATGCTTCAGTGGTGTCAGGATTGTGACAATTTATCAATTGTAATACTTCACCTTCTGCAATTAAGTTAGTGGCATTGGAAAAAATATTTAAAATAGGCAAGTGCTGTAACTTAACGATCAGTTGAAAAGCGCGTGAATACAAAAAATCACCTACTAGCACGCTGGCTTCGTTACCCCAGATCGAGTTAGCTGTTTCATGACCACGGCGTAAAGTAGAGCTATCGACTACATCGTCATGCAATAAGGTGGCGGTATGAATAAGTTCAATGGCAGCTGCGAGTTCAACATGGCGTTGTTTTTCATGTTGGAAAGCGCGGGCAGATAGTAAAACTAATAAAGGCCGTATTCGCTTGCCACCACACGTTAAAATATATTTTACTAACTGATTGATGAGAGGGATATCAGATTTTAATTCCCTGGATATAAACTGATCAGTCTCGGTTAAATCAGTTTGCACGAGGGAGCGTATTAATTCCAGTGGCATGAGCGTCAAATTCTCACTAGTGATTTCTAAGTGGTTGAATCGTAGTAGGGGGGCTGGTTATCTGTCAAGGCTTAACAGGTTTTGTGTTAGAATGATTATTCTTAAAGGAATAGGGGATGCATGCCATGGAAACGCATAGGCTGTTAGGGGGTAGTAGTAGAGGAGAAGAGTTACAAGGCGATGATAGTAAGAGTCAATCTTTCCCAGAACGTGCTGGTTCACTTATGGATATTCCTCTAGGCGCCCCTTCTGTTCCACAAACCATAGAAATTTTAGCTGACCAATTACAATCCACAATAAACACTATTAATGTTGCCTGGAATCAAAATCTTAATGGGTTGATTGATACGTTGAAACAGAATCCTTCTGAATTTAGCTTTATTGGATATAAAGTGTATTTGACTGGTATAGACGAATATAGAGGAAATCAATGCACTACTGTGGAACAACTGAGTACAGCGGAAAAACTGCAGCGCTTATTCCTGTGTTTTGGTTTTTGTGTTGCTTGTGAAGATCTTTTAAATTTCGCACGTAAAAAACTTAAAGAAGAAAATTGGCCATTAGAGTCAGGGTTGGCAGCTGATGCGATCAAGATTGTTCATGAATTTCAGTCTGAATTTACGCCAAAGAATTTTGATCCTGAAGTGCTACTTGAAAAAATAGAAATTCTTTGGCGAGTTAAAAAAGCCTTGAATGAAAAACCAGATGAAGAGAATCAGACTAGGCTCGGAATATTGGCAGAACGCTCTAACTCTAAGTCTTGTTGGTGGTTGTTTTTAGGGTTGGTTTTTTGTGCTGCAGGTATTACCCTTGTTCTTGCTACGAATGGTGTAGCAATACCGTATTTAACAGGATTGGCAGAATTGTCTATGACTGGAAAAACAGCAGTCTTGGCGCTGGGGATTTTAACAAGTGAGGCTGGGTTAGGCATGATGTGGTGGCAGCAGAAACGGTATCCTACTGCGTTTTGCTGCTTTTGGCACAGAATGAAAGAAATGCGGGCGGGAGAAGACGAGCAAGCGAAAAAGCTAGAACAGGCAAGAAAAACCCAGTAGAACTTATAAGTTAAGTGCAGAAGCATTTTTGGCTCCAAAAATGCTTCTTGCACTACCCTACGATAATCATCTATAATCCACCCCTTTTAAAGTCCGGTTAAACAGGATAGGGTTTGGAGTATAGAACATGCATGCAGTGATTCTCAGCGGGGCCAGGCAGTACCGCGTGGCGGAAGGACAAACACTTAAGTTAGAGTTGCTAGACGCTGAAGTGGGTTCTACAATAGATTTCGATAAAATTCTGATGGTTACGAAGGGTGAGACTATTCAGATTGGTAAGCCATATGTAGATGGTTGTAAGGTTGTTGCCTCAGTCATTGGGCAAGGCCGGCATAAGAAAATTCATATTATGAAGTTTAGACGCCGTAAACATCACCAGAAGCAAATGGGACATAGACAATACTTCACGGAAGTGAAGATTGAGAAGATTGAAGCTTAAGAGGGTTTGCAAGTATGGCACATAAGAAAGCGGGTGGTAGTACACGTAATGGTCGTGACTCAAACCCGAAATATTTAGGTATCAAGCGTTATGGCGGGCAGATTGTGAATGCAGGAGAAATTATTGTGCGCCAACGTGGTACGCAATTTCATCCTGGGCGGCATGTAGGGATTGGCCGTGACCATACCTTGTATGCCTTAGTGGCAGGCAAAGTCGTATTTGGCAAGAAGGGTACGTTACATAAGCGTTGTGTCAATATTGAGCCTGTTGCAACGGAAGAGACTGCAGCTTAAGTTTTGCAGTAAGAGGAATCATGGAAAGCCCCGCTAAAAAAACGGGGCTTTTTTTTCGTATCTATTCAGCGCTGACTTAGCTATAGCCTCTTGTGAGAGAAGCTATTGCAAGTCAGCGCGGAGTAAATGCTTTTTTTCACAGTTATTTGTAGTCACAATTATGAAATTTATCGACGAAGTAAGAATTCGTATAGAAGCAGGTGATGGTGGCAATGGCTGTTGTAGTTTTTTACGTCTTAAATTCATGCCAAATGGTGGGCCTGATGGTGGTGATGGTGGCGATGGTGGCACTGTGTTCCTTCTTGCAGATGAAGGGATCAATACCTTAATTGATTACCGCTATGCGCGTTTGCATAAAGCACAGAATGGGCAAAAAGGTGGAGGGCGCAATTGCTCAGGTAAAGCAGGAGAGGATATCACTTTACGTGTACCTGTAGGCACGATGGTTTATGATGAAGATACGGATGAATTGATTGCTGATTTGACGCAGCATGGGCAAACAGCTTGTGTAGGTAAAGGAGGAGCGCATGGTATTGGTAATAGCCGGTTTAAAAGCAGTATTAATCGCTCACCGACTCGTACCATTCCAGGGTCACCTGGGGAAAAGCGTAATTTACGTCTAGAGCTTAAGGTATTAGCGGATGTTGGGCTGCTTGGTATGCCTAATGCGGGCAAGTCGACTCTCATTCATGCTGTTTCAGCTGCGCGGCCTAAAGTGGCGGATTATCCTTTTACTACCCTTTATCCTAATTTGGGTGTAGTGCGAGTGTCGCCAGAGCGTAGTTTTGTGATGGCCGATATTCCGGGATTGATTGAAGGTGCCGCGGAAGGCGCGGGTTTGGGAGTGCGTTTTTTGAAACATGTCTCCCGCACTTTACTTTTGTTGCATATCGTTGATATTGCGCCGCCTGATGGTGGTGATCCTGTTGAGCATATTAAGTCTATAATCAAAGAGTTGGAAAAATTCAGTCCGGAATTGCTTGCTAAGGAACGTTGGCTGGTATTAAATAAAACAGATTTATTGACTGCAGAAGAAGCGGAACAGTGTTGCCAGGACATTGTCAAGCGCCTGGCATGGACAGGAAAAGTATTTAAGATTTCAGGGTTAAGCCATAAAGGGACTGACGAGCTAGCGCAAGCGGCAATGAAATATCTTGAAACGAGGCAAAATAGCGCGCAGTAGGCAATATGAACACAACATTATCATCTTGGGAACTGAATGCGATCGATTTGCAATTAATCGATCTGGCTTTTATTGAAGATCTTGGGATGCCATACAGTGATATAACGACGGCTTTATTATTTCCAACTTTAAAAGAAAATTCTCGCGCTACCATTATTTTAAAACAACTACAGCCTATTGTGATTTGTGGGTTGCCTATCATTAAAGCGGTGTTACAAAAATTAGGTGATTGCAAAGTGCAGTCAGATTTCAGTGATGGACAGATATTACAGCCAGGTGCAACTTTATTAACGTTAATGGGGCCTGCACACATATTGCTGATGGCGGAGCGAATCCTGCTGAATTTTTTGCAACGTCTTTGTGCTATTGCTACTTTAACTGCCCGCTATGTTAAGAAAATTAATCATACTGCAGCAAAAATTTTAGATACCAGGAAAACACTGCCTGGTTTTCGGCATCTGGAAAAATATGCGGTACGGTGTGGTGGTGGTGTTAATCATCGTATGGGGTTGTATGATGCGATTATGATTAAAGATACCCATATTGATTTACTGGGTGGCATGGCAGTAGCACTAGCCAGTTTGCCGGATGATATTCTCCAAAAGTTTCCAGTGATTGTAGAAGTACGGACCATTGATGAATTAATTATTGTATTAGAGTGTGGCTTGCATAAAGTAACCCGTGTTCTTTTAGATAATATGCCACCTACAGCGATGTCTGAGTGTGTCACTTTAAGTAAAGGGCGGGTTGCGACAGAAGCCTCTGGCAATATGAGTCTTGAAACTATAACAGTAACAGCTGAGTGTGGTGTTGATTTTATTTCAGTAGGCAGGCTAACGCATTCAGCAGGCAATGTTGATTTATCTATGAAATGCGAGTTTTAATACATGCAAAATATGATTTCACAACGAGGCCAGCGTTATCAATTTGATGCTATAGTGATAGGCAGTGGTATTGCTGGATTGTCTTATATATTAGAATTAGTCAAGTTGCATCCGAAGACACAAATTGCTCTGTTAACCAAGGGTCAATTAAATCAGTCAAATAGTTATTATGCCCAAGGTGGTATTGCAGCAGCCGTGCCAGAAGATATTAAACAGCATATTTCTGATACCTTGGCTGCTGGTGATGGGTTATGTGATCAGCAAGCAGTGACGGCTATTTTAGAACAAGGACCAGCCAGTATTGATTATCTTAATAAGCAAGGCGTCGTCTTTGACCGTGATAAAGAAAATAATTTGTTACGTGGCATAGAAGCAGGTCATGCGCTAAGGCGTATTTATCGTGTGGGTGATCATACGGGTGCAGCGATCATTGATGCATTGCTTGCACAAGTTAAACAGTTATCTCAAGTCACGCTATTTGAGTGTCACTCAGCGATTAATTTAATTACCCAGGCGGCGCCACATCAACCCGGAAATTTTCCTGAAGTAGTTGGCGCTTATGTGCTTGCGGAACAGTTAGGCATTATTCACACTTTTCTGGCAAAAGTAGCTGTTTTGGCAACAGGCGGTGCAGGTAAAGTTTATCGTTATACCTCTAATCCTAATGTTGCAACAGGTGATGGTGTGGCGATGGCTTATCGCGCCGGTGCACGTGTCGGCGGTTTGGAGTTTTATCAATTTCATCCTACCTTATTTTATCATCCTAAAATTAATAGTTTTCTTATTTCAGAAGCTTTACGTGGTGAGGGTGCTTATTTACGTTTACCTGAAACGGGCGAGCGATTTATGCAAAGATATGCACCTGCAGCAATGGAATTAGCAACACGTGATGTAGTAGCGCGTGCCATTTTTAGTGAAATTGAACAGAGCAATTATGATTATGTTTATCTGGACATTAGACATCTGGATAAGCATTTTTTACAGCATCGCTTTCCCATGATTTATCGTACCTTAATGGAAGTGGGTCTAGATTTGAGCTGTGATATGATTCCTGTCGTGCCCGCAGCCCATTATATGGGTGGTGGAGTGTTAACGGATGTGGCAGGTAAAACAGATTTAAAAAGATTATTTGCTATTGGTGAAACAGCATTTACTGGGTTACATGGCGCTAATCGTCTGGCAAGTAATTCATTATTGGAAGGGACGGTGATGGGACGTCACGCAGCACGCCAAAGTAGCGAAGCATTGGCTAAGCCATTACAATTGCAGCGTCAAGTCAGTGATTGGGATTCTGCAAGCGTAGTTGATTTGCGCCGGGCAAGTCAGATTAATGTGCATTGGCGTGGCTTGCGTGGTGAAATGAGTTCTTATGCCGGTATCATTCGAACAGAAGCAGGTTTGCGTGATCAATTGAAACTGGTTTTAGCACGTAGAGACATGATAGAAGAATATTATTGGAAGTATGCTATTACACGTGACCTTATCGAGTTAAGAAATATTATTTTGATTGCTGAATTGATTGTTCGTTCTGCGCTGAACCGTCGTGAAAGCCGTGGTGGGCATTATCGCGAGGATTTTAAGCGTAAATTAAGCAATGCACAAGAATCCATAGTGCGGGCAAATGATTTTAGCAGGATGGAAACACCATGAGCACTGACTCACATTTCACGCCAGTGACGACTTCGTTATTATATAAGCCTGATATGCAGGTATGTCAGGATGATTATCCACTGGATTGGTATCAACAGGAATTTTTACCCTATGCTGAAGAATATCAGGCATTACCTGATCGCGATATCACGACTACATTATTGTGGATGGAGCCTTATATTGCAGCTGCCGCCAAATATTTTGGCGATTCTTTATTATTGCTCGCGCATTATTATATGGGTGGTGAGATTGTTAAAATCATCAACTATTTTGGTGGCACGATAGGTGATTCATACCAATTGGCACTGATGGCAGTTGAGCATCCGGAAAAGAAAGTGATTGTTGAATCAGCAGTGCATTTTATGGCGGAATCTATCGCTATTTTAGCGCATGCAGATCAGGATGTTTATATTACGAATCCAAAATCAGGTTGTACGATGGAAATGTTAGCTAAGGATTTTATGGTGCAACCAGCCTTTGATCAATTAAATGCGCGTTATGATGCAAGTAATATTATTCCCGTTTGCTATATGAATACGTCGGGTCGGATTAAAGCAATGACGGGTGCCCAAGGCGGTGCTGTTTGTACCAGTTCTAATGTTAAAAAGATATTTTCTTGGGCGTTACAGCAAAATAAGAAAATTTTATTTATTCCAGATCGCCATATGGGCGAGAATGTGGCAGCTTGGTTAGGTATTTCACCCGAAAAAATTGCTTATTGGCCTGCTGGGCAAGCGGCTGTCAATTTTAAGTTAGCAGAACAAAAACCAGAGACACTGGAGCGTTTTGATAAGGCGCAACTCATTTTATTTGCCAGTGAGTGCGGAGTGCATAGTTATTACCAACCTGAAATGGTGACTTATTGGCAGCAACAAGGTTATGACGTGGTGGTGCACCCCGAATGCCGTAAAGAAGTAGTTGCTGCAGCGAATGGTTATGGTTCTACGGCTTATCTGTGGGATAGAGTGGTGAACGATCGTGCTGGCACAGCAAAGTATGCTGTAGGTACTGAAAACCATATGGTGAAAAATTTAAGAGAAATTTGTCAGCAGAAAAATATCCAGGTCATTAATCTGAGTGAGATACCAAACCATGATTTTAAAAAGCGTGGTTGTGGCTGTGCCACAATGTCACGTAACGATCCTCCACATTTGGTAGCAGTATTAGATTTATTAAGACAAGGTAAGGTGCCTGAGTTTAATAAAGTTAAACCTGGCGATGTGGTGCATGAATTTATAGGCTCCAGAGAGCGATTTGATGCAACGGGACAGCAATGGGTTGTGACGAATGCCAGGAGGGCATTAGAAAGAATGATTAGTATTACTCAGGGATAGCTTGGTAGTAGCCTCTCCCCTTGCGGGAGAAGCTATTACTTAGGGAGTGTCTAACTAGAAAATATCATTTAATGCTTATTTGAATGCGGTTCCCATGACGTTTATCTGGGACAAGAAAGAAAAACCCCCGTGTCAGCCCTATCCAGCCGCTTTTGCCTGCTTGTTGGCTTTGCTAGCTTTTGCCTTGGTTGTTGTTGCACTTGCACCCTCAGTGATCTTTTGAATCTGCGCAGTTAAACGGCTCTTATGACGAGCAGCCTTATTTTTATGGATGATGCCCTTATTAGCCATACGATCAATAATAGGTTGCGCTTTGGCGAATAATTCTTCAGCCGCTGTTTTATTACCAGCCTCAATGGCAGTATAGACTTTTTTGATATAGGTGCGAACCATAGAACGTAAGCTTGCATTGTGTTGTCTGTGTTTCTCTGCTTGACGTGCACGCTTTTTTGCAGATGCGATATTAGCCAAGGTATTCCTCCAGCAATTCTTAGTTAAAATGAAAGGGTGGTAATATGCCTGCTTATTTGGGGAATGTCAATTTGTTAGAGGACCAGTTTAAATTTACGTTAGCAGCCTCATAGCCTCTTTAGCAGCAATGGCAGCTTTATCTGCAGAGATTGTGAATGAGAGGGCAAAGGAGTGGGGGTGGCAGGCGGTCCTCTAGTAGGGCTGCTTAGGGGAAGGGTTAAGCCCTTGAATATCATGAAGCTGGCTGACTTTCAAAAACAACCTTCAATTCAGCAGTGTCATCCTTTTTTATATTTAATATCGTAGAGAGACTCATATAAACTGGATCATAATGATAATCTAACAATTTTGTTTTAATGTCCTGAAAGTAATGGGAAAACGCAGTGTTACTGGATTGTGACTGGATAATAAAGTTACCTAGTGTTTTATAAATGGGCCCACCTTCCCGTTTCGCATCATTGTCCCAAGTATCTCTTTTGGCACAAAAGCCAGTAAATTTTTTATGATCGGCACTGTCTTCGTAAAAATTCATAAGATCTTTTTTCAACAAGGGATCAGTTATTTCATCATAGCCAATGTCCCATCTTGGATTAGTATTAGGATCTCCAATTTGACGATTAGAACAAGTAAAAAAAGGCCTGCCACTCAACAATAATTGACTTAAACTGCTCATGCCTTCATTAATAGGGGGTAAAATATTTTCATTTTGATAAGTATAAAGGCCATCAAAAATAATTTTAGGAATATTTTTAACGGGTAACCCTGTGTTAAGGCCCATAGAAAGAATGAGTAAAGTATTAGGTTGCAGGTGATTGATGGTATTAACAGTATCAGGATCAGAAATAGTAGCAAATGTAACAATCCCCGGGCTATCAAGACCAAGCTCTTTTATAGCATTCATAGCAGTGATGGGTATTGAGTCATTAGCTATGTGAGTATGAAAGACTTTATCAAGCTCACTTGACTCGTTTGTAAGGTCATAAAAAACAGCAATAATCAGGGGCTTGGCTTGGATGGCATCTGAGTGTAACTGTGCATACCGGGCACCTACAATGATTTGTAATAAGTTGTTGATCTCTTTTAGAGTAAAGCCATAAGCAGGTAAGATAAAAGCACTTTGATCCTTCATCTTGTTAATGAAAGTCGGTAAGGCTGGATTTTTTTCTAAGATACTTTGTCCCGCAGGGTTATTAAGAAGGTAGTTTTCAGTGAGAGAAAACAATGGATAAGGAGAAACAAGCAAACTGGGTATTGTGCCATTGCTAAGTGAAAGAGAATAACCGGTCAGTTTTTTTTGATCTATTTGAATAACATCAGCGGAACTATTTTCTGGATCGCTGTTGTTAATCCAATTATCAATATAAGCCAAAAACTTAAAATCGCAAGTAGCAGCGTAGTCTGAGAGTGAGGTAGCTTTATCGCAGGGTGTTGGAGCGCCATTTGCACTAAATCCCAATTCTAGTTTTTCTGGCTCATTCATGTGATTGTTATGATCCATGTAGGACTCAAGCGCAATAAATCGCACATGTCTGGTTGTATCTTTGTAGTCATCACTAAAATCGGAAGGCAAATTAAATAGCTGACTTAAATTTGATTTAATTGAGATGGGGTAAATCACTTCAAAAGTGCCATTAAACCCTAACTGAGATAGCCGGAGCATTACATTATCTGCTGCAGCGAGGTTCCCAAATCCACCGCTATTGTCTGCAAAAATCTGTATGGTAGTTTGTTGCTGCAGGAATCTCTCAATTTCAGCAGGCGATGCTAAGTTACCATAACTTAAATTACCCGCTAAATTAACTACGAAGATGAAAATAATAAGGAATTTTTTAAATACTTGGCATTGCATTTCGTTGACTCTCAAGTAAAAAATAGATTGGCTCTCTTGTTTGAGTTTAAAATGCACACTTTATAGCAAGAAACTCAAAAATGAAAGAAAAAGAATATTCATAGTATGATTTTTAATGAGGAAGTTCTTTGGGGTAGAAGATAGCCAGTAAGCCACCTCCATGATAGGATATAATCCTTTTCTATTTTGGGTTAATAATGAGCAAAAGCCTGTTTAAATCAACTTCTGTTGTTGCCAGCATGACCCTGATTTCCCGTATTTTCGGGTTTATCCGCGACATGGTGACAGCTCAATTATTCGGTGCAGCTGGTGCATTTGATGCGTTTTCAGTCGCCTTCAGAATACCTAATTTTATGCGGCGGCTCTTTGCTGAAGGGTCTTTTTCACAGGCTTTTGTGCCTGTACTATCAGAATATCAAAAAAATAAGTCACCCGAGGAAGTGCGCGCTTTCATTAATGCCATAGCGGGTACCCTGGGTTTTATCCTACTTTGCGTGACTATTGTTGGAGTAGTGTTTGCTCCCGTTATTGTGCGGCTGTTTGCTCCCGGATTTGATACTGCAGGGCCGCGCTATGAATTAGCGGTGACTATGTTACGTATTACTTTTCCTTATTTAATGCTGATTTCGCTCACCGCTTTTTCAGGCGCAATCTTAAATACCTATAGCCGTTTTTGGGTAGCGGCATTTACCCCTGTGTTTTTGAATATCTCGATGATTAGTGCGGCAATCTGGTTGGCGCCGCGGCTTGTCGTGCCGATTACGGGTCTGGCCTGGGGAGTATTTATTGCGGGTATAGTGCAATTGCTTTTTCAATGGCCTTTTTTAAAGCACCTGCGCTTAATGCCTAAACCCCAGATCAGTTTTCGCGATCCAGGTGTACGTAAGGTCTTAAAACAGATGGTGCCTGCCTTATTCGGTGTTTCTGTCTCGCAGCTTAATTTATTGCTCGATACCTTGTTTGCTTCTTTTTTAGTCGTGGGCAGCGTGTCCTGGCTTTATTATTCTGACCGCCTGATGGAGTTCCCTTTAGGTATTTTCGGGGTAGCTATTTCTACCGTTATTTTACCGCATTTGTCACGCCACCATGCGAGTCAATCGGAAGAAGATTTTTCTATGACACTGGATTGGGCATTACGTTGTGTCTTGCTAGTGGGTGTGCCAGCTGGCGTTGTATTTGCCATCATGTCGGGGCCTTTATTAAGTACGTTATTTCAACATGGTCATTTTGATGCCTATGCTGTCATGATGGCGCGTAAGAGTTTAAGTATGTTTGCTATTGGTATTGCGCCTTTCATGCTTATTAAAATTTTAGCCTCAGGGTTTTATGCAAAACAAGATATGGGCACTCCTGTGCGTATCGGGATTTTAGCTATGCTATCCAACATGGCGTTTAATTTTATATTAATTTGGCCGTTGCAGCATGCGGGCATTGCATTGGCTACTTCATTGGCATCGCTTGTTAATATGGGTTTTTTGTATTATTTTTTACGGAAAAAATCCATTTATCAGCCACGCGCGGGTTGGTATTTCTTTGCGTTTCGCTTAGTTGCAGTCAATACTGTCTTGGCTGTTTGGTTATGGTTTGGGACAGGAGATATTACAACCTGGGTGACTAATAACGAGTGGTGGCGCTGTACGCATTTGTTGTTTTTATTGGTTTCTGCAGTAGTCATTTATTTTGCTGGGTTATGGTTAACAGGGGTACGTCTGCAAGATTTGTTGATGTTACAGAAGGCG
>Ga0206921_10230_pt1 | contig 15050 bp, 9 predicted proteins | sample Alteio_BWOrgHeat_66_FD_152930 | JGI IMG/M metagenome (GOLD analysis project Ga0206921, IMG submission 152930) | Enriched cells from forest soil in Barre Woods Harvard Forest LTER site, Petersham, Massachusetts, United States -... | ecosystem: Environmental > Terrestrial > Soil > Temperate forest >...
TGCAGCATCAATTTGGTCAGTTTAAAATCTTTTGACGACCCACCTTCAACCAAATAGCTCATCACTGTAAACGGCGCGCCGGCAAAACCGATTAACGGGATACTGCCATTTAACCTTTGCTGAATAACTTTTATCGCGTCAGCAACATATTGCAGCTTATCGCCTACGTTAGTCTGCAGGTTATCTACATCGGCTTGTGTGCGAACGGGATTTGAGAATTTAGGGCCAATGTTTTGCGTAAAACTCAAATCACCACCCATTGCCTCGCCGGTTACCAATATGTCCGAAAATAAAATGGCTGCATCGATCCCCAGCAGATCGACCGGCAGCATAGTAACATCCGCAGCCAGTTCAGGAGTTTTGCACATCTCCAGGAAAGAATATTTGTTTTTAATATCCCAATATTCCTTCATAAAACGACCGGCCTGGCGCATCATCCAAACTGGCGGGCGTTCGGTTTTCTCTGAAAATGCGGCTTTTATTAATAGTGAGTCTCTCATATATAATGTTCGTCGTAGGGGCAACCCTTGTGGTTGCCCTTCTTTGATTGCCCAAATGGGTAAAAAGGGCGACCACAAGGGTCACCCCTACGGTTTATGTTTTTTTATTTCCTGGTGAAGGCGGCTGATCACATCCTTCATTTTGGCGTTAATTTTATCGGTATGTTTTTCGGTAAGCGTCAAATAGGCTTCGGCTTTATCATAGTTGCCCTGCCGTATGCTGATGTTGGCCACGTGTACCAAGGCCGCTACGTGATCATTTAGCGAACGTAATGGATATTGAGCCGCAACCTCGTAATGTTTTTCGGCATCGTCAAAATCCTGCTTTTGCAGGCAAACGCCTCCCATCAAAAATTCATAATAGCCACGACGGTTTTTGGCCAGCCATTCGGGTTTAAATATTTCAGATAAGGTGCGCTCGGCCCTTTCGTAGTCCTTATGGTGAAATTGCCTTGCAGCTATTACCAGCGTTCCCTGCCTTAAATAGTCCCACGCAAGTAAAACGATCATCATCAATGCCAGCGACGCAAAATCGTACAAGCGCAAATAAACTAACAAGATCAGTGACAGGAAAAAGATCGTGCCTATAAATAGCCGTGTCCTGTTGGTAAACATTAATGCTGCGTATCGGTAAATTTATACCCTACTCCACGGATCGAGTGAAAATAAACCGGGTTCTTAGGATCGGGTTCAAAGTATTTACGGAAGGTAAGGATAAAATTATCAATGGTGCGGGTTGATGGATAAACGTCATAGTTCCATACGGTTTCCAATATTTGCTCGCGCGATACAGCATCATTGCGGCGCTCTATCAGCAGCTTCAGCAACATGGTTTCCTTTTTGGTAAGCGGCGTAATAGAACCGTCGCCATTCACCAACTCAAACGAATTAAAGTGGATGGTTTTATCACCAATTTTATAGCTGTTGAACTCTTTTAGCTCATCGCCTTTTAGGCCGCGTTTCACCAGGTTGTTAACCCTTAATATCAATTCTTCCAGGTTAAAGGGTTTGGTTAAGTAATCATCGGCGCCCTTTTTCAGGCCCGAAATTTTGTCCTCGTTGGTGTTTTTGGCGGTAAGGAACATGATAGGCACCTCTGAGTTTTCAAGACGAATAGTTTCAGCAACTACAAAGCCGTCAATCTCGGGCATCATTACGTCCAGTATTACCAGGTTAAAGCGCTCTTCTTTAAATATTTGCAACGCTTTTTTGCCATTTGTAGCAGTTGAAACCTTGTAACCTTCAAGTTCGAGGTTAAGTTTTATGGCCTCTAAAAGATGCTCTTCATCTTCGGCCAATAAAATTCTTTTTTTGTTAGGCATGTGATTTGTCATTTAATCAAAAACTACTTCAAATATACTACCTGCCGGGCGGTTATCTTTCACTTTTATACTGGCCCGGTGCTTCTCAAGCACTTCTTTTACAATATACAGACCTAAACCGGTGCCTTTTGTGTTCCGGGTGTCTTCGCTGCCTACCCTGTAGAACTTATCGAAGATGCGGGCTTTCTCGTGTTCGGCTATGCCGATACCATGATCTGCCACCTGCAGAAACACTTTATCATCCTTCGAAAATAACTTTACCCCTACGGTTTCGCACGGCCCAGAGTACTTGATAGCGTTCTCGATCAGGTTGGTCACCACGGATGTTAGTGCAAATTTATCACCGGTGATCTCGATCTTTGATTCTATTTCGGCATCGATGATCTGTTGCGTGCCTTCGCATTTGGTTATCTGTAGTCGGTTAACAATGCTATCAACCAACACCGAAAGATTGAATTTATCCTTCGGGAATGAATAGGACCTATTATCAATTTTTGATGCCAGCAACATATTCTCCACCATATCGTCCAGGCGCTCAATGTCCATTAATGATTTACCAATAAAATCAAGCGTTTGCTGTTTGGTTAGATCGCGCTTTTGGATAGTTTGTAAAAGTATTTTGATTGATGCCAAAGGTGATTTTAGCTCGTGTGTTACTGATAACAGGAAATTCTTTTTTTGTTCCTGTAATTTCCGCTCCCGTAAGATAGATTTATGCAGGGAATAGGCCCCCACAAAAAACACAAATATAAAAACCGATCCCTCGCCCATTATCATGGCCTTACTACTCGGCATTGCCTTAACCAGCAAATAGGCCCACCAGGTTAGCTCGGCTAACGCGTAAGTGATGAGCGCGTAAAATATGATGAATGATCTTCTCATTTTAGTTTGCAGTTATTAGTTTGCAGTTGGCTATCAGTTGGCAGTTTCCGGTTTGCAGTTTGCAGCTATTTTACACCGGACAAAATTCACGACGTTGACCGCTGCAAACTGCCCACTCCTCTACTTCCCGCTAAACACCACCTCTAAACTTTCAAATATAGCACGTTTTGCTTTTTCAAGATCAATTTTAGTATGGGCCGATGATATAAACCCAACTTCGTAGCCTGACGGGCCGAAATAAACGCCCCGGTTCAGCAATTCGCGGTGTAACTTTTTAAATTTCTCCATGCTTGCAGCATCCACTTCATCGGCCCGGCGAATGCTTTCCTTGCCGGTGAAAGCAAACCAGAAGATGGAGCCAATGGTGAATACTTTAAATGTATAATTGCGCGCCGTTGCGAAACGTTGTATGGCCTCGGTAAATTCTTCCGTCTTTTTATTAAGGTCACGGTAGAAACCTGAGCGTAACAACTCTGTTAACTGCGCAATACCCGCAGCCATGGCTACGGGGTTACCAGATAAAGTTCCGCCCTGGTAAACGCCGCCATCGGGTGATACATTACTCATTATCTCAACCGATGAACCGTAGCAGCCAACCGGCAAACCACCACCGATGATCTTACCGTAAGTAATAATATCCGGTTTTATTTGATAATGCCCGGCGGCGCCTTCAAATCCTATTCTGAAGCCTGATATCACCTCGTCAAAAAACAATAAGGTGCCGTTTTTGGTGCAGATGTCGCGCAGGAATTGCAGGTATTCTTTTTCCTGGAGCAACAAACCATTGTTAGCCGGTATCGGCTCAATGATCACTGCCGCTATCTGGTCTTTAAATTCTTCAAATGCTTTTTCTACTGCCGCCTCATCATTCAGCGCAACTACGATCGTTTCGTCAGCAAAAGCCTTTGGTACGCCTGCCGATGATGTTTCCCCAAAAGTTACCAGCCCCGATCCTGCTTTTACCAGCAATGCATCGGTATGACCATGATAACAGCCTTCAAACTTTAATATTTTATCGCGCTTGGTATAACCCCTGGCCAGCCTGATGGCCGACATAACTGCTTCAGTGCCTGAGCTGACAAACCGTAGTTTTTGGATGAATTTGTTGTTTTTGAGGATCAGCTCGGCCAGTTCATTTTCCAGGGCAGTGGGCGCGCCAAACGAAGTGCCGTTTTGCAAAACCTCGATCACTTTTTCGCGAACCTTTGGGTTGTTATGCCCTAATATCAACGGCCCCCATGAGCCGCAAAAATCAATGAATTGGTTGCCGTCAGCATCCCATAAAGTGCAGCCGTCGCCTTTTTCAATAAACAGTGGCGTACCATAAACCGACTTAAACGCCCGTACAGGCGAATTTACCCCGCCCGGAAAGTACGTCTTCGCTTTTTCATACAACGCCGCAGACTTCTCCCTGCTGATGTCCGGCTTGGTTGTACTACCCACCGGCTCATCGCCATCACCACTGAATTTCTTTTTTAAAGAATCGAACATTTTGCCCCCTCTAAATCTCCCCCTGAAGGGGGAGACTTTTTATTTTTTTTAACTTAACATTTTCTTTTCAGCCTCTACGCTCCCCCTTTAGGGGGCCGGGGGGCTAAAGCCATTTATTCTCCAATACTTCCTTTGCATGGTAGGTCAGTATCGCTGTTGCACCTGCCCTGCGGATAGAAGTAAGTACTTCGGTTATTGCCCGCTGCTCATTCAGCCAGCCTTTTTGTATAGCGGCCTTTATCATAGCATATTCGCCGCTGACGTTATAGGCTGCAACAGGCAATTCCGTGTTGTCTTTTATTAACTTGATCACATCCAGGTAGGGTAATGCCGGTTTTACCATTAAAAAGTCGGCGCCTTCTATCTCATCCAGCCTGGCTTCTATCAACGCTTCGCGTTGGTTAGCCGGGTTCATCTGGTATGTTTTTTTATCGCCAAACTTGGGAGCAGAATTTAATGCATCCCTGAAAGGCCCGTAAAATGCACTGGCATATTTAGCCGAATACGACATGATGGATACATTGGTAAACTTGTTTTCGTCTAGTACCTTTCGGATATAACCTACACGCCCATCCATCATATCCGAAGGTGCAATAATATCGGCGCCGCACTGCGCATGGGCCAGCGCCATTTTACCCAACACCTCCAGCGTTTCATCATTTAAGATCTCGCCGTTCTCTACAATGCCATCGTGTCCATCGCTGCTGTATGGGTCCATCGCTACATCGGTGATCACACAAGCCTCGGGGAAATGCTGCTTTACTTCGCGGATGGCACGCAAGTACAAGCTTTCCTGGCGATGACTTTCGGTAGCGTATTTATCTTTTAACGATTCGTCGATGTTGGGGAAAAGGTCAAATGAATTTAAACCTAGTTTTAAACAACTCTCTATCTCGCGCAGCAAATTATCTATCGAGTACCGGAAAATGCCCGGCATGGATGACACTTCCGATTTTTGCCCGTTACCATCAACAATAAATAATGGAAATATCAGGTTAGCCGCACTCACATGCGTTTCCTGCACCATTTGCCGGATCACTTCACTTTTACGGTTTCTTCTTGGTCGTTGCACGTTTAGTTCATGGTTAATGGTTCATAGTAAAAAGGGATTGTTTCTATAGGTTCATTGTTCAGGCAAACTTCAGCTATGAACTATCAACTATGAACCAATCCCAAAAACCGCCTCTGCCAGCCCGGTTTCATCGGGCGAGTAGGGCAATGTATATTTAACACCTGTTTCTTCCAGCTTTTTGCCGGTTGATTTTCCGATCGCAATAACCTGCTGATCGGGGTGCAGTAAATTCTTCTCAAAATAAGCCTCAACGTTAGACGGGCTGGTAAATACCAGTATTTCCGCGCCGCTTTGTACCGGGTTTTCTTCCTGTATGGTTTCGTAAACCGGCAGGTCAATGATCCTTGTATCCGGCGAAAGCCCCTGTTGAATGCTCCGCAATGAATCTTTAGCCGAAGGGAATAATACGATCTTCCCGTTTGCTATCGCTGCAAAATCGGCCGCCACATCTGCAGTATCCACGCCGATGCCCGTATAATCAACAAAATGACCCTTTCTCCTCAGCATGTCTTCCGAGCCGCTGCCCATTACGCCAAATTTTACCTTTTTTGGTAATAACGGCTCCAGGTTAAAAAAGTATTCAACGGCGTTTTTACTGCTGAAAAATATCCAGTCGACGTTTTTTAAAATATAATTATCCAGCTTGGTAATCACCGGTACAGTGCGGATCAGCGAACGGGCCTCCACTTCAATATCGTGCTTTTCAAGTGATTTCCTGAAATAGCTGTTTTCCGAAAGCTCACGGGTGATGAATACTTTTTTTGGGAATACCCTGTCCTTATCGAAAAAAGCTACCACTTTTTGCGCCAGGCCTTCAGTGGTCGGGGCTTCCAAAAATAACCTGTCGGGGAAGTCTTCGCTTTCATCCGCTTTGGAGGTAAACACCTGGAAAAGCCCATCCTCTTTTGTACAATAACAGCCCAAAGGCATGTGGCAACCGCCGCCAAAAAGCTTTAAAACCGCGCGTTCCACAGCCAGTTGCTCCACCACTTCCGGGCGGTTCATCGGCTGCAGTGCATTGAATAGTTCGTTGTCGCTTTCGCGGATCTGTATGGCAAGTGCGCCTTGCGCCGGTGCGGGCACCAGTTCAGTGGGCGTTAATTCTTCTACATGGAATTCACTCAAATCCAACCCCAGGCGGTGAACCCCCGCTTTGGCCAGCATAATAGCATCATAATTCTCTTCGCGCAGTTTGTTTACCCGCGTGGGTACATTACCCCGAAGGTCCTTAATATCCAGGTCCGGGCGATAAGCCAGCAATTGTGCCTTACGACGATTGGACGAAGTGCCCACAATGCCACCGTACTTTACAGACAGCTTTTGGTGCACATCAACGCAATCCTTCAATATCAATAGCAGTTCGGATGCGTCTTCACGATCAGGTACCGCAGCAATGATCAATCCCGGTGGGTTTTCAGTAGGCAGATCCTTATGCGAGTGTACGGCGAGGTCGATTGTGCCTGCCAGCAATTCCTCTTCAAGTTCTTTCGTAAAAAACCCTTTGCCTTCCAGTTTATCCAGGCTTAAATGCAATACCCTGTCACCCTGAGTTTTAATGATCTTTAAGTCTGCGGTAATGCCAATGGCCGCCAGGCTATCCTGCACAAAATGGGCCTGCCATAGTGCAAGGTCGCTGCCGCGGGTTCCTATTATCAGTTTTCTATCCACTTTTTATATCGTGGGGCAAATTTAACTTTTTATGCAGATGATTTATGGATTAATTGAGGATATGAATATGGGGTGACTAACAGTAGTTTAAATAGCGAACATCGTATGCTGAAGTTTTGTTGATTTGACAATCTATTGCCGCAAACAACCATACCTATTATTATCTTTACCGCGATGTCAGTTATTCCTTTTCTACAGGCCATTTCGATAAGCAAAACATACCCGGGTACACAGGCAACCGGGATTAAAAAAACTGATCTTACCATCAGCCAGGGAAAGATAACGGCTATTATTGGGGAAAGCGGCAGCGGAAAAAGCACTTTGTTGAAATTACTTTATGGCTTACTATCACCTGATACCGGCGAAGTGCTTTTTAAAGGCGAGCGCGTTTGGGGCCCGAATGAAAAACTGATACCCGGGCACGACAATATGAAAATGGTTGCCCAGCAAACCGACGACCTGAACATTTATGCCAAAGTATGGGATAATGTAGCCACCATGCTGCCCAGCACCAACCTGAAAGCCAAACAGGAAAAGACTGAAAATATATTGAAGCAGCTTAAAATGACGGCTATTGCCGATAAGCAGGTAGTTAATTTAAGCGGCGGCGAAAAACAGCGCGTAGCCATTGCAAGGGCCCTGATCGTAAACCCTGAAATTTTATTGCTGGATGAGCCCTTTAACCAGGTGGATACTTCATTCAGGGAGGGATTGCAGCACGATATCAGGCAAATTGTTAAAGATACTCGGCTAACAGTGATCATTGTATCACACGACCCGGCCGAGGTACTTTCCATGGCGGATGAATTGCTGGTGCTGAAAGACGGTGAGATATTGGAGTCAGGCGAACCGAGGGTGCTTTACCAGGGCCCCAAATACCTTTACACCGCGCAACTGCTCACCAATTGTACGGTGCTAACACGCGCTGAAGCTAAAATCTGCGGGCTGAAAACAAAAGCTGAACATATTGTGATCTATCCCGAATGGATCGAGACGGTAAAAACATGGGCAAATAACGACTGGGAAATAAAACAAGTGCTGTTTAAAGGCTGCTACGAAGAATTGCTGCTGGAGTACAAAGGCATAACCATCCGCGTACTGAACGACCAGTTTGGTGAGCACGCAGAGGGCACCAAAATAAACCTGCAACTGAGTAAATGGCTGGAGTATTAACTGCGATATTATCCCAACATTACTTCTTCTCCAGTACCAAAACTACTTTATTAAAATCAGAAGAAGCATTGATGATCTTCCTGAACTGGTCGAACTGGCTTAACGGGTAAATCGTATTCCGGTATTCCTCCATAATGTGGACAGAAAGGATATTCCCTTTTATCTCATAATTGGAAACAAAACCCATCGTTAAGTTGCCGTTTTCTGTATGGGTTTCGTTGATCTTTAGGTCTTCGGGATTACTTATTTTGTACCCGGCAGGGATCACCACGTTAATTTTGCGCTCCTCAACATGCGCAAAATCCATATCAACAGGTTCTTGCCTTGGCTTTTCCTGGTACATCTCCACCTGCGGCCCTATAGCCATCCCTATCTTTAGCAGCAGCTTATTGCCCGCCATTTCAATCAACTCGCCCGATTTTGTTTTGGTGTGCAGAATTAAAGGCATGTTTTCTGTTTCCTTCTCAAATTCCTGGTTTAAAACTTCGGACGAAATAATATTATCCGACCCGGAGTATGATTTCGTCAGTTCCTTGATGATCTTCCTTTTTTGCTCCTCGTTCGAAAAATTAAAGGCATCGCGGTAGTTTACCGAAGCATAGCCCGCATAGATCTGCCGCCCGTCAATAGTCAGCGAGTCTAAGGTATTGTTAAATTCCAACTGCGATTCAATATTCTCATATGATTTGGTATAGTCCTCCAATGGTATCGGCTTGATATCGGCTATAGCGGTTGAAAAACTACCTAGTGTAGTGCTTTTACAAAACAAGCCATTGGTGCCTCCCCACGACGGGAAGATCCAGGGATAGCGGTAATCGGGCCGGGTTGGCGCCAGGAACTTATTTTCGGCAGGGAAATAAAATAATGGGTTTTCACAATTGTTCCAGTTTTCAAACTCACGGTCAACAATATAATTATTACGGTTACCGGTTAGTACATACTGGTATTTTACGCCCAGGTTTTGGAAAATGGCACTGTATAAACGCAATGCACCAACAGCGCCCGAAATTTTGTTTTTGAAAACGGTTTCCAGCATATTCCCGTCTTCGCTGTTCAATTCTTCATTATAAGCGAAGGATTTTTTTACATAATTTTCAACGGCAATTATCTTAGCCGTTTCATCCGGCAGTTTATCCCACCCGTTTTCAGTAACCACATCGGCAACTTTCCTGGCGTCCTTATCTGTATATGACGAATAGATCCCAAATATTCTTTTTGCCAATTCATTCCATGTAAACAGGCGTTCGCCATTACCTGTGGCATCGTTGTACGAGAGTTTAAATTCTATCCTTTTTAAATTTGCTTCGTATGTGGCGTACTTTTCTTCCTGCACGCCAACTATTGCTGAAAGGTCCATCCGCGCCACGCGTTTATCATTGATAACGGTGTCAGTGGGCGATTGCGTAAAGTTGTAAGCCCTGATCTCGAACTTCAACCTTTTTGGTGCGACGATCGCAAATTTAGAATCCAGTACCGGGAAGACCGACTGCAATATTTCGCGCCCAAAAAACGAAGTCGGTTTTTTGTAGGTATAAAAGTATTCTATCTCGCAGCCTTTTTCGAGGCCATCCATGGCAAATATTTTGTATATGTTGCCATCATCCTCCTTAATATCCTTAATGTTATTTTTATCCAGCTCGATAATCTTCCCGCCAGGCAGCAGCGTGCGCGCTTTTATATCAACTATATCCGAGTTTTCGTTAATACCGAGATATATTTTATTAAAACTTTCAATCCCCCTGTCGTCATTGATATGAATGATCTTATGGATGGTGTAATATTCCTGCACCTCCCCTTTTGCATCATCAGCATACTCCACCCGTTTGCCGTCATAAACAATAACAGCCGATTCGTTGCCATATTTGCTATCCAACAACTTGATCTTTGGTTTGTCGCTCCAACTCTCTTTTTCAATATTGGGCGCCTGGCCAAATAAATATTGGGCAGAGCATAACATGACCAATAAAGAAAATACCTGTTTTTTCATTTTCGTTTAAATTTTCGTCAGACTTAGGGTGTCTTTATATAAGGGGAAAAGATTTTGTAATACTTTGTTCCACGATTCAAACTCATCGCTTGTGAGGGTGAGATCATCGTTGTCAAATTCCTGTGTAAGGATAACCCAATTGCCTTTTTGCTCGTACTTCAGGTCAAATCCCCACACTTTGTTATGGTATGATTTTCCCTGCGGCAAAAAGCTTACCGCATACCCATCGGGCACTTTCAGCATCGTCACATATTTTTTAACGTATTTAAAACTGTTTTCGATAGGGATCTTTCTTTGCGGAAAATCTATTTGGTCATTCTGAAAAAACTTGAACAAATTCAGGTTCAGGTAGTAATCCTTCCCTATTTTCTTCCCGTAATCGGGCAGTGTAAAATCACCAAAAACGGCTATCTCATCCATAACCGGCTTCCGCTCCACCCGAAATGTATCCAGCTGAAACTTATTCGAGCCCCGCGAAAATTCGTTTTTCATGTCTTCCTTTATATCGCGACTGTTCCAGTACATCAGGTTGCCATAAAACTCCATAGCGGGGTAGCCCTTAAGCGTTTGTTTTATTTTGCCTTTTATCACATTTTGGCTCAGCTCAAGCCAGGTGGTATCAACCACCATATTCTTGGTTTTTTCAATTACCGGCACTTTCAGTATCTTATATTCTTTGTCGCTGATGGCTATCATTGCCTCTTTATCCTGGATGCCGGCGGGTGTTAAACCAAAGACGCAGGTAGGATCCGTTCCATCCAGGAAAATGTATTTTCCATCCAAATTGATGGTGCAGATCATGTGGTTACTTACAATGGGCAAAGGCACCTGGCTGAATTTATACGGCAGATCGCGGGTACCTATCCACGTAAAATAGGCCGGCACACCGGCAGCATTATTCATATCGGTAAGGATGCTGGCCATATCCTTGCAATCGCCAAAGCGCCTGCTGCAAACCAGGCCGGCTTCTCTCGGCACAAAACCGCCCATTCCATCTTCAAAGGCCACATATTTAATATTTTGCTGCACCCACGAATAAATTTTACGGGCCTTGCTTTCGGGCGTGGTCAGGTGAGCTGTTAACGAATCCACAATATGTTTCAGCTCGGGGCTTGGCTGTTGGTTTACCGCTTTAATATAGCTGTAATTCAGCTTGTACAGATCGTCGGCATTTGATAAGTAGGGAACTGTATTGCCTTTATCATCTTTATAATTGGCGATATAAAAAACAATGTGCGGCGAGTACCAGGCAAAGCTTGGCGCATCGGCATATCGCTTATCGGCCGGGCAGTTTTTATACTGAAAGGTATAAATGTTGTTATGGTGCTTGCTTTCAACGCTAACCGCAACGTTGCTGGTATCCAGGCCCACCAAGTGGTATTTTAGCGAGATATCTTTTGAAACCGTAAGTTTCAGTTCGCTGTTTACCACCGGCATATTCTCGGTAAAATAATAGGGCGATAAAAGATGCGGATCTTTATTGTTCCACGAAACTTCGAGGTTGCCAATGGCCCCTGGCTCAACCGCAGGGAAATTAAAGGTGGTTTGCTTCACATCATCATAAAAAACAAAGCTTTCCTTGTCGGTGCTTGTTTTAAACTCGCTCACCTTTAATTTTTTATTATCGGGTGTTAGCGTAAAAGCGTCGTACGATACCAATTGTTGAAAATCGCTGTGCGAAAACCCATACTGGCCCATATAAGTTGTGGCCGTGCCCAGTAAATATTCTATTTGCTGTAACTCGTGACTTTCCACATAAGGCTGCCCGTTTTTTATGTCGATATTGTATTCCAGTGTCCTGTTTAGCATCACTGCCTTTTCATCCGGAAATTGTTTATGAACCGATTCGAAACTTTGCCCGATCGAAACATTTGAAATTGCCGACAGGCAAATAAATACTGAAAAAACTAATAAAGGGGATTTATTTCTCATTCTTCACTGATATAAGTGTACCATAATGGTAAATCATTGTTTTAACGGGCTTGCCATTCTGATAATATTTAGCCGGGCCGTTTCCTGCTCCGTCATCATACATTATTTCCTTTGCCAGTGTACCGTTGCTATCATATTCAAGGCAATTTCCGTCGGCATTATCAACAATGTACCGGTACACCGACTTAATTTTGCCATCCTTGTAAAATTCCTTCGACACACCCTGGCCCACACCATACGCCGTAGTATCCATCGAGCGCAGCTGGCCGTTATCATAGTATATTAAATTCACGCCATTTTTAATGCCATCACTGTAGCCGCACTCTCTTGACAATTTACCATTTGGATAATAAGCCTTCAGCAAACCGTTTTTATCGGCGAGCGGGATGGGGGAAACCAATTTGCCGTCTTTACCTATGTAGGTAAAGCTTTTGGCAATGTTATCTTCAAATTCTATCTGGTAAGCCAGTGCCCCTTCGGGATCGTATTTTTGTTCGCTGCCCGCCAACTGATCGTTTTTGTAAACCGATACCAGGTCCTTACTGCCGTTGGGTAAATAGGATATTTGTTCGCCATTCAACTCATCGTTTGCATACTGGCTGGTGCCTGATAACTTTCCATCCTCATCATATGATCGCCACATCCCCGTTTTGTTTCCCGACGAATAGCGACCCTCGATCTTTTTCGTTCCGCCGTAATTATAACCGGTATAAATGCTGTCGCGAAGGCCCTTTTTATAAAATGCGCTGGTTTCCAAACTCCCGTCAAAAAAATAAGTTTTGTACGGCCCGTCAAAATCGCCGTTGGTGTAGTTGCCCTCTCCCATTATTTTCCCACCCGGATAGATCAGTTTGTATTTGCCCGATCCTTTAGGAAACGAATCCACTGCCATAATATTTCCTGCTTCGTCATATTGGGTCAATTTCTCCAACCAGCCTGTATGGTACTTTTCTTCACTCGTTTTTTTACCATCGGGCAAAAATGCCTCTTTGTAGCCATCAAGGTCGCCGTCAAGGTAATATGATCTCCCAGTTAGCCTGCCCAATTCGTCATAAAACGACCATTGGCCCTGGTACTGCCCGTCAACAAACCAGCCGGCACTTTCGGGCTTACCGTTAAAATAATAGCTTAAATACAAGCCGTTTTCCTTACCATTCGTCATATTCACTTCCGACTTCTCCTGCCCGTTTAAATAGTACGTTACCGAGTTACCGTTCACCTCTCCGTCTTTGTAGTAGCTTAGCTCATAAATTTTACCCGAAGCAAAAAACACAGTGTCGGTGCCGTCAAGGTCGCCTTTTTTGTTGTAATACAGGTGCGCTTTTTTATGCCCGTCGGGCGTGTAGGTAACAATGTTAAAAACATCATCTATCTTTTCTGCACTGCTTAAAACCGCTCCCGATTTATCGAAATATTTACCCGATTTAATAATGCCATTATCATAAACGTATTTCGAAAAAACCTTCCCATCCTTATCATACCCAACATACTCACCGTTTATCTTTCCTTTTTTGCTTGGATACGATGCCGACACCTGCTCTGTCTCATAATACTCTTCATGCACCCCTTCTTCCAAACCGTTTACGTAAATATGCTTTTCTTCCTTTTTCCCGTTTGAGCCGTAATACGTAAACTCGCCTTCGGCACTATCTTTTGTGTATTGCCCTACGGTTTTTGGGGCGCCGTTGTCGAAATACGATTTATAAGGGCCTTCGCCTTTACCGTCAACGTACTGCTCAACATCTTTCAACTGCCCGTTTTTATAATATTGACGCACCGTGCCCGACAGACTACCATTAGCAAAACTACTTATGGTTTGCAGGCTGCCATTTGAGTAATATTCTTTTTGCTCCCCATTCTTTTTCCCGGCTTTGTAGTTGGTGGCCGATCGGATGGCGCCTGCATAATAGTAGGCAGTAGTTAAGCCCTCTAACTGGCCATTGCTATAGTTTTCGAGCGAGGATGCGTTACCATTGTCAAAGTAGTATTGCTGCGCGCCCTGAAGCTTGCCGTTTACCGAGTGTTCCTTTGCCTTTAAGTGGCCCGACCGGAAGTAGAAGATCCATTCGCCTTCTGTTTGGCCGGCAGTGTTATAGCTGCCCACGCTTTTAAGGCTGCCGTCGGGATAATAAAATTCCCAGCGGCCGTTCAGCGTTTTCCCGTTATTTACCAATAATCCTTTACCAACCACATTGCCGTTTTCAAAGTAGTATTTATTGGCAACGGTATCGCGTTTTTTGAGGGTGAGTTGCCTTGTGGCCCTTATGTTGTTAAAATAGTCGGCGGCATCATTAATAACATCCTGCAATTCTTTTTTCTTGCGTTTATTGTAATCCTGTATAATGTCAACTTTTACATTGGCGAAAATATGATGAATAAAGGGCTCGAACTTACCATTGTTAAATACGTTTTTAAAGTACGGAACGTAGTACTGCATGTAAAAATCGTTATCGTCTTCCTTGTATTCCAGCTTTTCAAAAACCGCCTGTATTTGCCTGCAAACCGGGTCGTCAATAGGGATTATGGGCTTATAGCCTTTATCGAGGGCAATTTTTGAGAGCAGGATATCTTCAACCTCCTGGAAGTTCGCATCCTGCTGATCGGTCCGTTTGTTTTTAAAGGCCAGCACCTCGTCGTTGCCCTTCCCTATCTCCCCAAGCAAATTGATCGATTTCGACCAGTATTTACCTTCTGGAATCATCAGCAGGTAACCTACCAAACTCAGGAAAGCCGGGATTACCTTGCCCTGTCTTAGCGCAGCAATGCTCATCTGAAAATGGGCACTGTACAAATAAGGATTTATCAACAACGTTTTTTGGAACAAAAGCTCGGCCTCATGCGGTTTGTTTAAGGCCAAAAAAACCACGCCCTTATTAAAATACAATAACGAATAGTTGGGATATTTGGCAATTGCTGCATCAAAGATCTTTAAAGCCTTTTCCGGCTGGCCCCATTCATTCAGCGTATTGCCCAACGTATTATAAATATCAGCCTCGTATTCGCGCTGTTCTTTCAGGGCCAGG
>Ga0206921_10208_pt1 | contig 14969 bp, 8 predicted proteins | sample Alteio_BWOrgHeat_66_FD_152930 | JGI IMG/M metagenome (GOLD analysis project Ga0206921, IMG submission 152930) | Enriched cells from forest soil in Barre Woods Harvard Forest LTER site, Petersham, Massachusetts, United States -... | ecosystem: Environmental > Terrestrial > Soil > Temperate forest >...
GCCGGCAATACTCAGGTTAACATTATCCTTGTTGCTTGTGCGGTACAATAAGTCCTGATAATCATTATCCTTATTATCATAAGTACTTACAGAGTCGGGGTTTACGGCCGCACCGGTACCGGCACCTCCATTTTCAACCCGGCGGTAATAAGTAAGATCTCTGGCCGAAGTTGTTTGCAGCTTATGCGCTAAGCGGCCAAAAAGATGGTAATAGTTTGCACTAATGCGGGCCTTGCCATTTTGCCCGCCCTTGGTTGTAATTAAAATAACACCATTAGCACCACGTACACCATAAATTGCCGAGGACGCTGCATCCTTTAAAACTTCGATGGTTGCTATATCCTGTGGATTTAAAAAGCTGGCATCGTCATTTAATATACCATCAATAACATATAGCGGGCCATTACCGCTATTTAATGAAGACATGCCACGTATTTGTATGGTACCCTGTGATAACGGGTCTCCTCCATCAGTAACAGCCTGCACACCGGCTATCTGCCCTTCCAGCGCATCTGCAAGGCTGGTGGGTTGCCGTTCTTTTATTTGCTTGGCAGTTACCGTACCTATTGAGCCAACCAGATCGCTCTTTTTTACGGTTTGGCCATAGCCCGTAACCACAACCTCATTAAGGTTTGATTCCTTTTCGGCTAAAACTATATTAATTGTTCTTTTATTACCTACCGCAGCTTCCTTAGAGATAAAGCCTATATAGCTAAACACTAATACTGCATTATCATCCGGAACAGCGATGGAAAACTTTCCGCCCGCATCCGTAGCAGCACCAACTTTGGTACCTTTCAGTAAGATGTTTACCCCGATAAGCGCTTCGCCCTTACCGTCTTTCACTGTACCTGTAATTGTTTGCTGAGATGTTTTGGGGATTAGGCCACTTTGCTGCGAAAAAGCGTTGTGCCCGTAAAAAATTAACAAAAGGAATAAGCCGCTAAGGCTCCTTAAGTACAATTTACTCATAATTGTTTAATTTAATTGGTTAATAAAGTTTATGCCAGGGGCATACTATTGGTTAGTTTACAGCAAAAATCAAACGCTGAATAAAGCACTGGCAATCAGCCAGATTTATTATCAGAGGAAATATTTTTATGCGCTGTGTAACAAAACTATGGACATACGGGAATACAAACCCATGAATTTTGGGGGAGAAATGCATGGTAAATGCACTTTTATGAAGTTTTTATATTTCTTTAAAAAGGTGCAATATGCTTACATTAAGTACATTACGATGGTTTTAGGTTTTTTCCTTACTAAAAACAATTTGTTCTTTTGGAGTGTAGCCAAATTGTTCTTTAAAACACTTTCTGAAATGGTTTACATCTGAAAATCCAACACTATAAGCTACTTCGTTTACATTCAGTTGCCCGTGGGATAATAATTGCGAAGCTCGCTTAAGTTTAATACTGCGGATAAACTCAATAGCTGTTTGATCTGTTAATGCTTTAATTTTTTTGGTAAAGGTATTACGGTGCATGGCAACGGCATCGCTAAGCTGTTCAACATTCAGGGTTTCATCACCTATATGATTTTCAATAAACGCCAGCACTTTACTTAAAAAAAGTCCGTCTGTTTCACTTATGGCAATGTTTTGGGGTTCAAGCATAATCTCTTTTTGATATCTTGACCTTAATTTTTGCCGGCCCTCAATCAAGTTCCACACCCGTGCTTCCAGTATGCTAAAATTGAATGGCTTCGTTACATAATCGTCGGCCCCGGTTTCCAGGCCCTCCATTTTAAAAATGAGGGGTGTGCGGGCCGTAAGCAATATTACCGGGATGTGGCTGGTGTCAATATCTGATTTCAGATTCCGGCAAAGTTCTATTCCATCCATCTTTGGCATCATCACATCGCTTATAATCAAATCGGGCAAATGCTCCTTGGCTAAATTCCAGCCATCTAATCCATCAGTTGCTGTGTAAACCTCAAAATCATCTTCAAATCCGGTCTTTATAAAGTTGAGTACCTCTTCATTGTCTTCAACAATCAAAATCGAAAGTTTTTCCTTCAGTCCATTTTTCAGTATTTCTATTTTACGTAAAGATATTCGCTGATTTACTGATTGCTCAGTTGGTAAATACCCTGTTATATCCTCGCTGTTTTTAAAATGTTCAATAACTTCACCTTGCTTAAAATGTTTATCACCCATGGGCAACCGCACTTCAACACGGGTGCAGCCACGTTCAGCACCCTGCTCAGGTTTACTATCTAACTTTATAGTGCCATAATGTAATTCAATTAATTCTTTCGAAAATGCCAATCCCAACCCGGTGCCTGGTACATTTGATTGGTCATATTCATCATGGTAATACTTTTTAAAAAGCTTGCCCATGTTTTTTTGCGGGATTCCGCAGCCATTATCCTCAACGGTAATAACCATGTCATCTCCATTTTCACCGGTTTCGTACCTAACCATTAATATGATAGTACCATAAGCGGGCGTAAATTTTATGGCGTTTGACAGTAAATTATAAATCACCTTTTCCAGTTTATCCCTGTCAAACCATACCCATAATTCCTTAACCTCACTTTTGAAAATCAGGCTGATATTTTTTGACATAGAAAGACCGCTAAACGCCAGTGATATTTCTTTAAGAAAGAGAACGGCGTCTCCCCGGGCGGCATCCAAATGCATGTTACCTGAGTCAAACTTTCGTATATCCAGCAACTGATTGATCAGCTTTATCAGCCGCTCGCTATTTCGCTGCATCAGCATTAATTGGTGCTGAACTTTATTATTGCCTTCATTCATTTTAACCAGGCGCTCAATAGGCCCCATAATCAGGGTCAGTGGTGTTTTAATCTCGTGAGATATGTTGATGAAAAAGCTTAATTTCTTTTGAGCCAGTTCCTGATCTTTCAAATGGCTCACAGATTCAAATTCAAGCTGTGTTTTTAAGCGCTCTGTCTTTTTCGAATAATTATTAAAAAGGTATAATAAAGTAAGTATGATCGCGGCATAACCCAAATAGGCGTACCATGTTTTATACCATGGGGGCAATACCACAATTTTTAAGGTGCGTGGTGTTTGGCTCCATATACCATCATTATTGGCGGCCTTTATTTTAAACAGATAGGTACCCGGATCAAGGTTGGTGTAAGTGACCATTTGCTGATTAACCACCGTGTGCCATTCATTATCAGAAAAACCTTCCAGCTTAAATGCGAATTGATTCTTTTCGGGATTGATATAATTCAGGGCGGCAAACCTTATGCTGAAAAAGGCCTGATTATAGGCTAAAGTTATTTTGCTGGTTTCATCAATCGGCCTTGTTAAAGGCGAATTCTCAGCACCAAATTGCACCGATTTATTTAAAATTAGAAAATCGGTAAATATTACCGAAGGTTTCACCAGGTTGGATTTGATGCTATCAGGGTTAAAAATGGTGACCCCATTAATGCCGCCGAAAATTAATTGCTGCTTTTTAGTTTTAGCTCCTGCCCCGCTCGTGAACTGATTACTTTGTAAACCATCCTGAAAAGTATAGTTTTTTATAATTAAGTTACTGGTATTAAACGGCACCTCAAATTGTTTAAACCCGATACAGGATATCCCTTTATTAGTACTGATCCAAAGGTGGCCACTGTTATCTTCAGCTATTTGGTGGATAGTATTGCTGCGGATACCGTCGGACTCAGTTATGGCATAAAATCTTTTTTTTTCAGTATCAAAATAATTTAATCCACCACCATCTGTACCTATCCATATCCTCTTTTTTGAGTCGATATAAATACTCAAAATGGAGCTATTGGTAAGGCTATTAGCCTGGTGTTCAACAAACTGATAAGTTTCGAATGTTTGGTTATGAATATTTAAGCGGTTAACCCCTGAAGATTTGGTACCAACCCACAGAGAATTGCCATTCTGCGCGATAGAGGTAATATTTGCAGAACTAAGCGAATTGTTTGAGTTTCCAGATGGCTGATAATGCTTAACAACTTTATTACTTTGTATGTAGTACAACCCACTGAAATTTGTTCCTACCCATAGGCCGTTGCCATTTTTTAATAAGGTGTAATATTGAATAAGCCCGGTAGCCGATGGTTTATCTATAATATTAACATCAATAAACTTGTGGGCTTTTTTATCAAAAATCTTCAGGCCATTGCCTGTACCAACCCACAGTTTTGTGCTGTCATTATTTTTTATGATGGCTTTAATACTATTACCTAGTAACTCTTCATTTCTTTTATCATCATTATAATAAACATGGGTCCCTGTAAATGTGCTGTCCACATGATTTAAACCACCATCATCAGTACCTATCCATAACGATCCATCATTATCCTGCATCACTGCGTTAACAATACCTGACGACAAACCATTATTGTTATTTCCCTGTTTAGGCCCCAGATTATAAAAATTATCAAACTGGTTGTAAACAACGTTAATACCTCCGTTATAAGTGCCTATCCATACACTTCCTTCCCTGTCTCTTAGTATACAACGCACCGAATTTTGGCTTAAAGAGGCCGGATTATCAGGATCATATTTATAAGTATTGATATGGTTATCAATTAAACTGATGGTGTTCAACCCATTTTTAGTACCTACCCAAATTTCTTTATTTTTAATTTCCATAAGAGCCCTTATGGTATTGCTTATCAACCCGTTATTTTTATTATAATTAATACATTTTTGCGTTTTGATGTTATATAGGAACAAGCCTTCCGTTTCGGTGGCTATCCAGTAATTGCCTGCATGGTCCTGGATGACACTTCTGATAATAACATTTGATAATTGAGGTTGTAGTTTTAAGGCCGGGGGTATTGCCAGGAGCTTACCATTTTTCAGATCGTAAATTTTAAGTGTTTGGGCCGTGCCTATCCATAAATGTTCTTGCTGATCAATATATAAACACTGGATCTTATCTTTACAGATATTGGTTTTTGAAAATATATTTTTCGAACTGTCCTTATTATGCGAATCATAATTAAATAAACCCGCCTCGGTTCCGGCCCAGATTATACCCTTCTTATCCTGTACAATATCAAGCACAGGATATTTCTTTGATGAACCTTCAAGCTTATAACGCACAAACTGATCTGTATAACTGTCATACCGATTTATGCCATTTAAGGTGCCAATCCACAGGTTATCATCCCTGTCTTCCATTAACTTAAAGATCTGGTTATTGCTCAGGCTTTTGGGGTTCGCGGCATCATTTTTATAGGTTTTAAACTCAATCCCGTTGAATTTGCTTAACCCATCAAATGTGCTTATCCATATTTGGCCTTTTTTATCCTGCAAAATGCTCATTGCGGTATTTTGAGCCAGGCCGTTATCAACATTTATATGCTTAAAAATAAGTGGCTTTTGAGCAAATGAATACCCAAAACACAAAAGCGCTATCAAACTAAAAAAAACGCGGTTCAATGTTTTTCGTCTTAGCTGGCGAAAGTTGGTTATCGTTTTCAGGGTTAAATAATTGGTTGATGTAAAAATAGCACTATTTGCATCAAAACCGCAATGCATAACAGGCTAACCTATTATTAAACTAAACGATAGATTAGCCTTATTCCTTTATAAATCATGCTTAAACTTTTTCCAAAAGTGCATTCTCCATGCAATTATTGAGCAAACAACATGGATTTATAATGATGGCAGCCGTTAGTTTTGATGCTGTAACCAATTACAAATCCCCAACAGGGTTAAAATACTTCATGCAAAAACGAGCCCTTATACTTAAACTGGCTATCCTGCTTAATTTTATCAGCACCTTAGCCATGACGCAAACGCCTGCCACTGGTAATATTAACCAGCTTATTTCAAAAATAACAGCTTATAATAATTCAATGCCTGCTGAGAAAGTGTTTTTACAGTTCGACAAGCCTTATTATTCTGCAGGTGATACAATATGGTTCAAAGGATATTTAATGAACGAGTCAATTAAATATTCAAGCCTGAGCAGCCGTTTATATGTAGAGTTGCTAAATGACAGTAACGCGGTAGTTAAACGCTTTGTATTCCCCGTATCGCTTGGCCTTACCTGGGGAAACATACCTTTATACCAGGCTTACGTTCATAATGGCACCTATACTATACGTGCCTACACTACCTGGATGCGCAATTTTGGCGATGATTACTTTTTTAAACGTGGCTTTTACATGAGCCGCGAACAGGAAAATACGTGGCTTGTAAACGTTACCCCGTCATTATCATCGGCTAATAACGTAAAGATGGCGATGAAATTCTCGGGAATTGATGGCAAAACCAGTACAAACGATTTGCAACTAAAGGTTATTAATAACAAAAAAATACTTTCGCGCAGCGCGGCACAAACCGGATCGGACGGTGTTTTAAATGTAGATTTTAACTTACCTCAAACCAATCTGAAAAATCTGAATGTTGTTGTACAGGATAAAAATGATAAAGCACGTACAGCTTTAATCCCTGTAAATGTTAACAGGCCACAGGATGTAGATCTACAGTTTATGCCCGAGAGCGGCCCGCTTATAGCTAATATACCATCACATGTTGGGTTTAAGGCAATTGGAGAAGACGGCAAAGGCGTGGCAATTCAGGGAACTATTTATGATAATGACCATAATGAATTAGCCCCAATAAACACAGTACATGATGGTATGGGTGTATTTGATATTGCTCCAATACCTGATAAAACTTACACAGCTGAGATCATTTTGCCGGATGGAGAGAAAAAAACCATCCCCCTACCATTACCGCTTAAAACCGGAAGTATTTTAAGCATACGCAACACGATGGATAGCGATACCATTAGCGTATCCGCCTTTAACACAGCCGAACAGGATGGCGGTAATAAATACTATCTTGTTGGTATATCAAGAGGGGTTGTATGTTATGGAGCGGCTTTTACTTTTAGTAATAATCATTTTTCAACCAGGGTGCCTAAAAGTCTTTTCCCATCCGGGATAGCGCATTTTATTTTACTGAACACTAATGAACAACCTATAAATGAAAGAATTACTTTTATCGATCATGGCGATAATCTAAAAATAGAGCTTAAAACCGATGCGCAGACTTTTGCTGGCAGAGACAGCATACCTGTTCATATTGTGGTTAAGGATGAAGCGGGCCATCCTGTAATAGGCAGCTTTTCAATGGCAGTAACGGATGACAGCCAGGTAAAGCCAGAAAACGTGGTTTCAGATAATATCGTATCAAATTTATTGCTGACCTCGGATTTAAAAGGTTATGTGGAAGATCCAGCCTATTATTTGCAGCATAACGAACAATCGTGGGAAGCATTGGATGCTTTATTATTAACACAAGGCTGGATAGGATACGATTTAAAGAAGATAAACCAGTCTGTCAAAACAGCATATGATCCCGAATTTGCATTTACAGTAAAAGGAACTGTCACCAATTTATTCAATAAGCCGGTGAGTGATTCGAGGGTTGTATTATTGTCAAAAGGCGAGCAAAATTTTGAAAGGGATACAGTTACCGATAAATCGGGAAAATTTGAATTTAACCGGTTCCCGGGAATAGGAAAATCAACTTTTATAATTTCAGCAGTAAATGCAAATGGTAAGCGGATAAATGGGGGTATTAGCATTGATGAAAAGAATAAATTGCCGGCAAGTCCCGGAATTATAACACGCTTAGATCCGTGGAATGTAAATGCTGATGCGGTAGTATTAAACTACGTTAAGTTAAATAAAAACTATCAGGATAGCCTCTATAAAAAACAATATAATGGCAAAGGCCGCTTACTCAACACGGTTAATATAAAGGATAAGGCTATTGTACGAAACTCGCAGAATCTAAATGGCCCAGGCCAGGCCGATCAAACCATTACCGAAGATGTACTGGTAGCCGCAGGAAAAGCCAGCCTGCTGGATGTAATACTCAATAAAGTAAAGAATTTTCATGCAGGCTTTTACAAGGATAGCGGCAAGAAAACAAACATGGAATACTTTATAAAAGATAAGAGGGTACGTTTTGTCTTCGACGGAACAGATATTGACAAGTTTTATCAGCCAATTAGCGGCCAGCCAAATGAACATTATGACTATCAAAAGCAATACCTGGATTACATAGCTGCCGAAGATATATTGGGTATAGAAGTAAATTACTCCTTAAATGCCCGTTATAACGCTCAAAATTTAAATGGTGACGATTTGATGGCTGCTGATGCTGCCGGCACGAGCGGTGCCGATTATGTCTACCTGGAAATAACCACGCGCGGCGGTACTGGCCCTTTTGTTCAGAAGGCCACCGGGGTATATATTTACACGCCTTTGGCGCTTGCCGATTATAAGCAGTTTTATCGCCCGCGATACGCGGTAAAAGGCAATATAAATAATGCCGATATGCGCTCAACCATACATTGGTCGCCCAATATTATTACCGACCGGAACGGCGTAGCATTCATATCGTTTTATGCCGCGGATCAACCAACAAAATACACCATAATATGTGAGGGTAGCGACATGAATGGAAAGGTAGGCGTTCAAACCTCTAAAATCACTATAGGTAGCGCGAAACCGTGACTTTTCATTCTATTAATTAAACCAATAAATTATAAATCTTAATTGTAAGTATGTTAAAAAAAACAAATCTCAAGCAGTTCCTGCCTGTTATTTTAATTATAGCAGGTTTAAATGCTTCAGCACAAACTAAAGTCGCAACTGGCTTTTTATTGCAAAACGAGCAACAATTATCAATCCTCAAAAAACAATACAATAGCGGTGATACTACAATTACCAGGGAAGTTAATATTTTATTAACTGATGCTGATAAGGCACTAAGCGCTGGCCCCTATTCGGTAACCCTGCATAAAACAAAGTTAGCACCAAGTGGTAATCCGCATGATTATATTAGTCAGGCACCCTATTGGTGGCCTGATCCATCAAAACCCGATGGCAAGCCCTATATCCGTAAGGATGGGGAACGCAATCCCGAAATCCGCCTGCTTCATGATGATTCACAGCTTAACGAGCTATGTAAAAGTATTAAAACCCTGGGTTTTGCCTATTATTTTACAGGCAAAGAACAATATGCGCAAAAAGCAGCAAGCTTAATGAGTGCCTGGTTTATTGATGCTGATACAAAAATGAATCCCAACCTAAACTATGCACAATATGTTCCTGGTGTTAATGACGGCCGCGGCACAGGTATAATTGAAAGCCGGGCACTGGCGAATATTCCAGATGCCCTTGCTATGATGACCGATAGTAAAAGCATTACAGACAACCTAAGATCGGGCGTTAGGCAATGGTTTAGCGAATATTTGAAATGGCTGCAAACCAGCAAAAACGGGAATGATGAAAAGGCAGCAAAAAACAACCACGGTACTTTATATGACATGCAGGTGGTTGACTTCGCCCTTTTTTGTGGCGATGAAAAAGTTGCCCGTGAGGCCATACAAAACCGGAGCATTGCACGCATGGCTGTGCAATTTACAACAGATGGCAAACAGCCTCTCGAGTTGGAACGTACAAAATCATGGGGATACTCGAACCTGAACCTTAACGCCTGGTGTACGTTGGCAACGCTTGCTGATCGTTTGAATATTGATTTGTGGCATACCGAAAAAGACGGACGTGGAATAAAAAAATGTATTGAATGGTTGATGCCTTATGTATTAAAGCAAAAAGAGTGGTCTTATAAACAAATAGAACCGATTGGTTACAGTGAAACGTTGGTCATCTGTAACCTGGCTGAGAGTAAGTATCCTGATATTGATTTTCAGATGGTTTTTAAAATATATCCGCAACCAAAACCCTGGATGTAATGCTTATAAAATTCACACAGCATAACCCACGGCAATATATGATGATGAGAAGAACTATTTTTTTTGTGATCATCTTAATCATAACCCGGCCGGTAAACGCCCAGCAAAAGATCAGGCTAAATAATAATTGGGAGTTTTTAAAGCAGGATATCGGCAGCCTATGGGAGACCGTGCGGCCATTAACTAAAGATGGCCCCGAAAATTACCCGATATGGGAAAAAGTAAGTTTGCCGCATTGCTTTAATACACGTGATGCCGTTGATCCCGATGTAAATTATTACCAGGGGCCTGGCTGGTATCGCACGCGTTTATCTATAAATAACCCGTACAAAAACGGGCATACTATATTACACTTTGAAGGAGCGGGTCAAAAAACAGAGGTTTATGTTTATACCACCAAAGTAGGTACACACGCTGGGGGCTATGACGAATGGTTTGTTGATATTACCCAGGTTGTTGAAGATTTTAAAAAGACCGCAGCCTTTACTACGCAATTTAAAGGTAAGGTCCCTTTAGAAATACGCTGCGATAACTCGCGCGACGCAGAAACAATACCATCACAGTTATCGGATTTTAATGTTTACGGAGGCATTTACCGTTATCTGAATTTGGTTTATCAGCCAAACATCGCCATCGACAACTTGTTTGCAACTGCTGCCTTAGATAAACAATACCATACCGGTTCTATTGATGTGAAGGCCACATTTTATAATCCGGAGCATATAAAACAGGTGAGCGGAACCATAAAAATAACTGATGCATTGGGTAAAACGGTTGCTGCTACAAGTTACAATTGCACAAACATTGATGAGGACAGGGCATTGCAGATCTGTAAATTCAATATCAGTAAGCCGCATTTATGGTCGCCGGGCGATCCTTATCTGTATACAGTAGAATTTAGCGCAGGCGAATATGTAAGAAGGGAAAAGATAGGCTTCCGCGATTTTTTATTTGCAGATAACGGCCCATTCTATTTAAATGGTAAGCGCCTGTTCCTGCGTGGCACCCACAGGCACGAGGACCAGGCAGGTGTAGCAGCAGCTATGACCGATACCATGATGCGTAAAGAAATGCAACTAATAAAAGATATGGGGGCAAATTTTATCCGGCTTGCGCATTACCAGCAATCACGTATTATTTTAAACTTATGCGATAGCCTTGGTATACTGGTATGGGAAGAAGAGCCATGGTGCAGGGGCGGATTAGGAGGCGATGCATATAAACAACAAGCCCGCCATATGCTAACTAATATGATCCATCAACATTATAATCACCCTTCAATTATACTTTGGGGCTTGGGCAATGAAAATGATTGGCCGGGTGATTTTCCTGAGTTTAATAAAGCAAAAATAAGGGCATTTATGAGCGAACAAAATGATCTGGCCCATCAACTTGATCCCTCCCGTAAAACAACCATCCGCAGATGTGATTTTTGTAAGGACATTCCCGACGTTTATTCACCGTCGATATGGGCCGGCTGGTATGGCGGTGAATATACCCAATACAAGCAGTTTACAGCAGATGAAGTTAAAAAAGTAAAGCACCTCTTCCATGCGGAGTGGGGCGGCGACAGCTATTCGGGTCGTAATTCTGAATCATCTGACAAGGCCCTGGAGAATATCAGAACCAGTGATGGTGTAATTGATACTTCATTATTCAATAAGTCGGCAAAGCTTTTAAAGAATGGGGATTGGAGCGAGAATGCTACTTGTAATCTGTTCGACTGGACGTTGAAAGAGCAGGAAACAATGCCCTGGTTAAGCGGATCGGCATTTTGGGTATTTAAGGATTTTTCAACTCCCATCAGGTTTGATAATCCGCTTCCTTATGTAAACCAAAAAGGCGTAGTAGAGCGCGATTTGACTAAAAAAGAAATTTACTATGTGGTCCAGTCATATTGGGCAGATAAACCTATGGTACATATTTACGGGCATAACTGGCCGGTAAGATGGGGTAACGATGGTGAACTAAAAATGGTAAAAGCTTATTCAAACTGTGATAAAGCCGAACTATTTGTGAATGGCAAAAGCTATGGTATTAGAAAACGTAATAGCCAGGACTTTCCCGCGGCCGGTTTAAGGTGGATGGTTCTTTTTGCAAAAGGTAAAAACGAGCTCATCATTAAAGCCCATAAAGGAAATGTGACTGTTAGCGATACCGTATCTCAAATATATCAAACCGAAAAATGGGATAAACCAGCGAAGCTAAACCTGGAGAAAATTGCAGAAACGAATGACACAGTAACTATACAAGCTACTTTAACAGATAGCAAGGGTGTATTATGCCTTGATGCAGTTAACTGGGTAAATTTTTCATTAACAGGAGATGGCACGCTGCTGGATGATTTGGGAACATCAAAGGGATCAAGAAAATTGCAGGTTATTAATGGGCGAGCCATTATCAGTGTAAAAAGCAATAAGGGCAAAAGTGTGGTTGGCGTACAATCATCCGGAATGCAAACTGTGTTTTTAAATCTTTAAATTGATTAAGTGAGAGAGAGAAGCATAGATATGCTCAAGTAATTGTATCAAATCAAAATACAATTTGGTTTGAGAAGATTGATTCAATCTTTTATGGAAAGTATACTTGTTTACTTCATAAAAAACGCAGCCCATAATACCATTCCCCATTGATTCCCTAAAAAATAAGAGAACACTGGTGTGATTCTGTTACCTCCTAATAAAGAATGCGCTTTTTACGATTTGTTGCCTGCTTTCTTCTCTGCGTTCGCTTTTTTGATCGTAAAGAAAAAACCGAATGTTTGTTATGCCCTCATTTTTACATTTTTTTGAATAATGAATAAATATATTCTTTTTTTCAGCTTTTTTAGGCAGGACGGTTAAGCTGGATTGGGTGCTAAAAAAGCTTTAAATTATATTTTGCCAATTTGCCCTCCGGTTTTGTGTTAAGGTTAAGGCACTTTCCGGTCTGTTACCAATCAAAATCTTCGTATTTCCAACTGCAGACAAAGGATTAACTAACCATTTAAATACCTATTTTACAATCACTTACCAGTTCTTAAAGAATCCATGGTTGTTTTCAAGTCAAACCTTTTGAGTTTATACCATCAACAGGATTGTTGGGTACAGAAGGAAAACTTAACAGCGAAGGTAATTTAAACCATATTGCCTGGAAACATGGTATTAGCCCTCGGTACCTTCACAAACTGATCTATCAGTATACCGGGCTTTCACCCGCCACATTCAACAAAATCACACGTTTTCAATATAGCCTCCATCTGATCGCCAAAAATGATCAGCCATTCACCGCTATCGCCTATGAAAGTGGTTATTTTGACCAGTCTCACTTTATCAGAGATTTTAAGTCGTTCACAGGTATCACGCCCTCTGCCTACATGGATAACATTACCCCTGTTAACCAACTTTTGCTGCAATAACCTTGGCTGCTTTTATCAAAGCGTTAAAAGCAAATCATCATGGTTAATGTAACGTTATTAAATAAAAGCAGGTCTTAATGAACATGAAACAGATTTTACTTACATTTTTAATACTAATAGCCTTAACTGGATCCGGCCATGCACAGCAAAAAGACTTTTTTTTCACGACGTCAGACAGTGTGCAGCTTTACGTTCACATTTCCGGAATTGGAAAGCCCTGCCTTTTCGTTCATGGAGGGCCCGGCCTGACCAGTTATATATTTGAAGTAACCCCAGCCGCAAAGACTATTGAGCAGCGACTGCATATGATCTATTTTGACCAGCGCGGGAGTGGGCGTTCCGCCTCAGCTAAAAATGGTGATTACAGCATTAAGCGTATGGAAAAAGACATGGACGAATTACGGGAATTCTTAAAAATACAAAGATGGGACGTAATGGGCCATTCCTTTGGCGGAATACTCATGACTGCCTACGCAAAAGATTACCCCGAACATGTCCGCTCCTTAATGTATGTACACTGCACATTAAATATGAACTCCAGCTTGCAAAGTCATATTGACAATGGATTAAGATTGCTGGAGGAACAGGGAGATACCCTTAAAGTTGACCAGCAATTACCTAAGTTTGATAAAATGATAGCTGTACACAAGGAGCTGGCGAAAAAAGGCATCGAATATAAGATCATGTTCAATTCCCAGGCTCAGCAGGACCTAGAAGATTCACTGATCAGCGCCTCAACACCAAAACTCAATCAGGATTTCCAACGTCACGTTTGGAAGATGAGTGAATATTTTGAAAATTACATCAGCTACACCAGTAAAATACATTGCCCGGTTCTTGTCATCAGCGGCTTAAAAGATTACGCGGTAGGTCCGGAACAATATAAATTATGGCGTTTTCCGAATCAGAAGGTAGTCCTTTATGAAAGTGCGCATACTTCATACCAGGAAAAACCAGTATGGTTTTCAGCTGTAATTTTCAATTTTATGAATACACTTCATTGATTACCCCGGCGAAGGTTGAAAATAGTTATAAAAGCGGCTTAAACCGCTTTTATAACACTTATATGGTGAAGCGCGCCTGAGTTATGATACAATGATCACTTTATTGCTTTGATCGAAATTGCCGCTTTCAAGGCTAACAGACATTGTCTTGCGAAACCGGAGCCGTCCTGTATATAAATCTTCCGCTAAACCCTCATAAAATTTTCGAATGGTTTCATTATTATTCAGTGCCAGCCAGCGGTCTATCCCAAAACCTTTAATGGTCAGGTTCTTGTAAATCAGTTGATCGTTTCCGATAGCGGCTGTCCTACCGGCGCTCATGTTACCGCATACCACAAGGGTTCCGTATTGGGCCATAAAAGGCAATACAAAGGTCAAAATATCACCTCCTACTGAATCAATGAATGCATTAAAACGCATTTCTCCCAGCGATCTTGCCAGCTTTTCATTCAGTTGCGGGTCATCCTGTGCCAACACCAGTTCAGCACCCAATTCTTTAATTTCCCGTTCATTTTTTAAATCCCGCACCAGTGCAAACACCCGTATGCCATTGACAACTGCCAGTTGAATGATCAAACCAGCCAGGGAGCTACTGGCTGCATCGATCAATAGCACATCCCCCTTGGCTAAAGACGCTTCCGTTAATACCGCCTGGGCGGTAATACCGTTCAACGGTATTTGTGCAGATATTTCAAAAGGTAAATCCCGGCCTATTTTTATCAGGTCATTTTCATTAACTACAATCTCTTCCGCCCAGGTGCCAGGTGCGGGATTTAAAAAATGAACGGGAAATTAAAGAATTGGGTGCTGAACTGGTGTTGGCACAGGATGACCCGCAAC